>OLOZ01000053.1_pt1 | contig 122952 bp, 131 predicted proteins | sample 1673021 | NCBI WGS metagenome assembly OLOZ01 (sample SAMEA3136747, study PRJEB25190) | human gut metagenome | biome: human gut; feature: human-associated habitat; material: faeces | place: Austria | collected 2013 | reverse complement strand
GGTTTTATGCGACCTGCGATAACTTTTTTAAATATTCAACTGTCAAACTCCCGAGTAGTGGGGGACAAAACGATCTACCATCGAATTGGCTTACATTTTCGGGGGAGAAACTTACACTTTCGTAAGATTGCGGTTTCTTCAATTTGCACTTCAATATGCAGTGTGTTAAAATATACATTAGTCCTAACTAACCAAAGAACAAAAATATATCGTAGAAAATGTACGGACTGGGAGTGGAAGAAATGAAAGTATATGAATTTGGAGATCAGGAGAAGCCGGTTATCATGCTCTTTCCGGGAACCTGCTGTTACTGGAAAAATAATTTCGGACATGTTCTCGACCTTCTGCAGCAGCACTTTTACACGCTTGTGGTAAGCTACAGCGGATTTGATGAGACAGAGAACACGACATTTGTTTCCGAACTGGATGAGACAGAAAAGATCGAAGCGTTTATCAAAGAACGGTTTGACGGGAAAATATTTGCGGCATACGGCTGCTCACTCGGAGGTTCGGTCGTATCTTTGCTGGTGAGCCGGCAGAATGTCCACATCGATCATGCGATGATCGGTTCCAGTGACATGGATCAGGCGCCAAAGTGGCTGGCAAAATTAGAGACAGCGCTCATGATACCGGTGTTTTATCCGCTGATTACCGGAAATGGAAGCTCCGGATTGAAAAAGAAACTGGAGAAGAAAATGAACGAGGAAAGCGACAGATCCGAGTACATAAAGAAATTTATGAAAATGATGGGAATAAACAGCGGGATGGATTTTTCCTTTATTTCCAGGGAATCGATGAAAAATCAGTTCTGCACGGATCTCTATACGAAAGTCGGCACCAAGATCGAGGTGCCGGGAACCGTCATTCATGTATTTTACGCAAAGAAAATGGGAGAGAAATATTTGAAACGGTATTTCAAGTATTTTGCGAATCCGGACATCCGGGAATTTGACCTGCAGCATGAGGAACTGCTGTTGGATGAAAAACGGTGGACAAAGGAAGTTTGCAAAGCGTGCGGGATATAAAAAACAGTTAAGAATCATAAGAAAATAAAGCATCTGCTCCGGTTGGACCGAAGCGCACATTTTGTCGTTCTGTGGTTGTCGCAGAGCGGCTTTTGTGCTATATTAGAGAAAAGAAATGGATGAATATTACATTAGATGGAGGAAACGTCTCATGGGGAAGAATCGTAAGAAATTCGCAATTCTTTTTTCAGTAATGGCACTTACCGCTTTACTGGTCGTAGAATTGTACATTATGATCAATGATTCACAAAGTTATATTAACATGGCGATCATAGCGGTGATCATGCTGGTGCTCGTATATCTTCTTGTGAATATGAGCCTGCGGCAGAGCGAGGAACGTCAGAAAAAAATGGAAGAACTTTATGAGGAGGTTTTTAAATCGCAGAAGGCATCCTATCTGTTGTTACGGAAGCATTTTACGGAAATAGAAAAACAGATCGGTGAAGCCAGAAAAGAAGTAAAAGCGCCTAAGGATGAGATCATCTCAATCCAGAAGGCGATCGCGAAGATCACGATCAGCCGCAGTAAAGAAAATACAGATGCGCTTATGAACAGCAATGACAGAATGATGGAGAAAGTATATGGTTTCGAAAATCTGTTAGAGCAGTCCAACAAAGAGCTGCTGGCACAGCAGAAAGAGATGTTGGACGAGATGAGCCATGAACTGGCGGATCTGTTCCGGAAGATGGAGAAAGAACTGCCAGAGCAGCTCGCGGAAGCAGCAGAGGTAATAAGCGAACCGGACATCATGCCGGATGTTGACGAGGTGGAGCCGGAGATCATTCCGACCGAGGACGCGGATGAAGATGTCATCACCGAGCCGGAACTGATCCCTGCCGAAGACGAAGTATCTGAGGTGATCGAGGAAGAGGAGCCGATGGCAGAGCCGGAAATTTCAGCAGATGCGGGACAGACCGAAGAACCGGTTGTAATGGATGATCCGAACAAGATGATGAGCCCGGATGATATCGCGGCACTGCTTGCAGGTATGCAGAGCGAGCCGGAGCCGACACCAGAGCCAGAAGCTGAAGTTCAGCCGGAACCGACATTAGAGCCGGAAGTTATGGCGGAATCGGAAGCAGCACCGGAACCGGTTCAGGAAGAGGCACCGCATCCGAAGTCAGCGCTTGAGGCACTTGCAAAACATTCGGCACCGGAACCGGAAGTGACACCGGAGGCGGAAGTCGCATCAGAACCGGAAGCAGCACCGGAGCCGACGCCTGCACCGACGGCAGATGCAGATCCAAACCGGAAAATGACACCGGAAGAGATCGCGGCATTATTTGCGAATATGTAAAGAATGTTAAAATAAAAACGATCGCGGAGAGAAATCTCTGCGATCGTTTTTTGTAATGGCGACGAGGAACGCATCCCGTCTCTGTCGCTGCTATTTTTCAACCGGATGTTTTACAATTTCCTTAATGATCTTTACTGCATGTTCCATGCCTTCTACGGTAATGTGTTCATACGGACCGTGGAATCCGTAGCCGCCGGTTCCGAGGTTCGGACACGGCAGCCCCATATAGCTTAACCGGGCACCGTCGGTACCTCCGCGCACCGGAGTGGAAACAAGCGGAATGCCGACCGTTTTTATCGCTTCGTTTGCGATCTCGATCACATACATATGATCCTTCATGACCTCAAGCATATTGTAATAGCTGTCGGTTACGGTTAAAGATACGGTGTCCGCATGGTATTTTTGATTCATCTGATCCGCGATGGAAGCAAGAAGCGCCTTGCGTTCCTCAAACCGTTTTCTGTCATGATCGCGGATGATGTAAGAAAGCTCTGCGTGCGCGATCTCGCCGGACATATGCATCAGCGAGAAAAAGCCCTCGCGTCCTTCGGTGTGTTCCGGTGTTTCTGCTTCCGGCAAAAGACTCTGGATCTCGCAGGCAACAGCGGCTGCGTTTACCATGATGTCCTTTGCGGAACCCGGATGGACATTTACGCCCTTGATCTTAAAAGAAGCGGCGGCGGCGTTAAAGTTTTCATAGGCGATCTCGCCTTCGTAATCGCCGTCAACCGTGTAAGCGTAATCTGCCTTGAAATAATCAAGGTTAAAAAGATCCGCCCCGCGTCCGACTTCTTCGTCCGGGGTGAAACCGATCCAGATGTCGCTGTGTGGAATGTCCTCACGGATGATCTCTTCCACTGCGGTTAAGATCTCCGCGATCCCTGCTTTATCGTCCGCGCCGAGCAGCGTGGTTCCATCCGTTGTGATGAGGGTGCGGCCCTTAAAATCTTTCAGTTCCGGGAAATCACTGACTTTTAAGAGGTCACCGGTTCCCTTTAACAGAACGTCTTTTCCATCGTAATCAGGAATTACCTGAGGTTTTACATTTTCGCCCGAAGCATCCGGGGCAGTATCCATATGGGAAATAAAGCCGATCGCTTTTTTGGATTCATAGCCTTTGGTCGCAGGCAGAAGCCCATAGACGTAGCAGTGCTCATCTACAGTTACCTGGGACAGATGCATGTCCGTCAGTTCTTTTTCCAGCATGTGCGCCAGTGTGAACTGACGGCTGGTGCTTGGAATGTTTTCCTGGTCGTCTTCGGATGTCGTATGGCAGGAAACGTAGTTTAATAATCTCTCTTGTACCTTCATAAATGTCTCCTTAAATTTTTTTGAAAAATTTCTAAAAAAAGTGTTGCATTTTTTAGAAACCTATAATATAATATATCTTGCGTTCGACGAGAACAAGCGCTTTTAGCTCAGCTGGCAGAGCACCTGACTCTTAATCAGGGTGTCCAGGGTTCGAACCCCTGAAGGCGCATACTAAAGTATCGGTTTTGTAGGTAGCTACAGGGTCGGTGCTTTTTTTTGTCCTGAAATTTATTGCCAAAAGACATTTTACAATGCCAAACAGAAAAAGTCCAGTGCTTATTTGGAATTGAAGTATTTTTTTACTTCACGGAACGACTTTTTGATCGTAGGGATGCCTTTTCGGTAAAGATCATGTTTGTAAAGACGGTAGAAAATCATTCTGGTCATTTTCATGGAAAATCCTCCTTATAATAAGAGTATATGCGGAAAGGGAAAAAATGAAACGGTTGATCGTATCCTGTGGGATGCTTGCAGAGGAACTGAAAAAAGCCTGCGCGGGGCAAAGCGTGCTTCCGGAGATCATCGAGCAGCCGCGCGGTATGCATGAACATCCAAAAGAGTTAAAAGAAAGACTCTCGGTGTTGATAAGTGAACATCAGAATGTGGATGAGATCGTTCTGACATATGGACTTTGTGGATACGGCACGGTCGGTCTCATAAGTGAAAACACCAGACTGGTCCTGCCCAGATTTGATGACTGCATCAGCCAGCTTTTGTACCGGGAAACAGAGGGGCGCACCTGCCGCTCGAAAATACAGGCAGGGCATCTGTACCTGACCGGTGGATGGATCAAAGACAAAAAATCTGTACTGGGGCAGTGCAAGGAGATCACGGAAACTTACGGAGAAAATGCGCCGGAGATCTTAGATGCGATCTACGGAGGGTATCATACCATGGATGTGATCGACACCGGTGCACATAATATAGAAGAAACAGAAAAAAACGCGGAGGAGATATGCCGTTATCTCCCGCTAAAGAAAGAAAAGATCACGGGTTCGTGCGATATCTTAAAAAGAATCATCTCCGGAGATTATGACGATAATTTTATCGTCTTAAATCCCGGAGATGCAGTGACGGAGCAGATGTTCCGCTTTAACGGCAGATGATCATTTTGCAGATCGGATTGCCCTTGGAGGAAAATTTCTCCTCATATTCGGTCATGATGTTGCCCTCGTTTAAAACCGGATCGTTGTGCAGATCAAAGGTGGATGCCTTTAGCGTCCAGCCGGCTTCGGAAACTTCCCCGAGCGAAAATGTAAAAAGATCCCGGTTGTCTGTCTTGAATTCCAGGACACCGTCCGGCTTTAAGATCTGGTCATAGCGGGCAAGAAACTGTCTGGAAGTCAGTCTGCGCTTGGCATGACGGTCTTTGGGCCACGGATCGGAAAAATTCAGATAGATCTTATCAATGCTCTTTTCATCAAAAACCTCAGGAAGTTCATCTGCGTCCATACAGATAAAATGGACATTCGGCAGAGGCGCCTCCTCCATTTTCTGGATCGCGCGGAAAAGAACGCTGGTGTAGCGTTCGATACCGATGTAGTTGATATCCGGGTGTAATGCGGCGAGGTTCATCAAAAAGCGCCCCTTGCCCATTCCCACTTCAATATGAATCGGATTGTCGTTTCCGAAAAATTCTCTCCAGTGATTTTTCATTTCAGCCGGTGCCTGAATACAGTAAGGACTGCTTTCGATCGCTTCTGTCGCACCTTTAATATTTCTAAGTCTCATCGAATACCTCTTTATCAAAATTTTAATACCAGATTTCATTTTACTATAACTACAGGGTGAAAAAAAGTATTTTCTTCCCCTGGACGGGAAAAAATATGGGAAAAGTGTTGCGGCAGGCAAAATTCAATATTATACTAGAAATTGTATCGTTTGAGGTTTGAGACGGAATTTTAAAGGAGTTATTACCATGAAGAAAATAAAAAGAGCTGCATGCATGGCAGTTGCGATCGTGTGTGCGGTATGTTCTATTACTATAAATCCGGGAAAAGTACAGGCGGCAGATTTCTGGCCGGAGGCGCCGGACGTGCAGTCCGCGTCCGCGATCGTGATGGAGGCAAGTACAGGCACGATCCTGTATGAGAAAAACAGCATGGATGCCCATTATCCGGCGAGTATCACCAAGATCATGACGACGCTTTTGGCGTTGGAAAACGGAAACTTAAGTGATACGGTCACTTTTTCCAGTGACGCGGTATACAAGACAGAGGGGTCCGGTATCGCCCGTGATGTCGGAGAGCAGATGACTTTGGAGCAGTGTCTTTACGCGGTCATGCTCGAATCCGCGAATGAGTGTGCATATGCGGTGGCGGAGCACATCGGCGGCACCATGGAGAACTTTGTCTCCATGATGAATCAGAAGGCGGCGGAACTGGGCTGCCAGAATACGCATTTTAACAATCCGCACGGGCTTCAGGATGAAAATCACTATACCTGTGCCTACGATATGGCGCTGATCGCAAAGGCGGCATGGCAGAATGAGATGTTCCGCATCATCACCGGAACGCCATCCTATATGATACCGCCGACCAATAAGCATGTGGACGAAACGCCGCTTCAGAACCACAACTGCATGCTGCATCCGTTCCGTACGGCGAAGCATGTGTATGAATACTGTGTCGGCGGAAAGACAGGATACACCGAAGCCGCAAACTCCACACTTGTGACCTATGCGCAGAAGGACGGCATGACGTTGATCTGTGTGGTGATGGATGTGCAGTCCCCGGGACAGTGGGATGACAGCCGTGCGCTGTTTGACTACTGCTTTGACAATTTCCAGATCCTAAACATTGCGGATAATGAGACAAGACTGTCCGGCGGTGATGTGGATACCGGAGATTTTAATACAAACGAAAAATTTGTGAATATAGATACAAATGGAGCGATCGTCATTCCGAAGACAGCCACGTTTACCGACGCGGTTCCGACGGTGGATGACAGCAACGCGAGCGGAAATGTGGCGGGCAGGATCAGCTATACCTATGCGGATCGTGTCGTTGGCGGCGCGGATATCGTAAAGACCGGCGCGACCGTGGAGCCGTTCGCATTTGGAAATGTCGATGCACAGACCGATACAGAGCAGGAGACCGAGACGCTTACCGATACGGAGCAGACGAAGGAAAAGACATTTCGGATCAATTTCCGTGTGATCTTACGCATCCTTCTTGGCATTGTGGCGGTAGTGGCAGTTGTGCTGCTTGCACTCTTTGCGTTCTCCAAATTCCAGATCTGGAGAAGAAGGGTTTCCATCGACAGAAATAACCGAAGCCCGTATAAGACGATCAAGGCGTCGAAGAAATGGAAGAAGCGCAGAAGACGGAGAAGAAGATAAGGGAAAATATGGAGCAGCTGGATCAGAAATTAGAGAAATACGCAACGGGCGAAACCTATCCGTTTCATATGCCGGGACATAAACGCGCCGGACTTTTCTTCCCAAATCCTTATCAGATCGATATCACGGAGATCGACGGATTTGACAACCTGCATCATCCCGAAGGGATCTTAAAAGATGGCATGGCGCACACGGCAAAGGTGTTTGGCGCGAAACAGACCTTTTATCTCGTGAACGGGAGCACCTGCGGACTGCTCGCAGCGGTAAGCGCCGCAGTCCCGAAACGCGGCAGGCTGCTGATGGCGCGCAACTGCCATAAGGCGGTCTATCATGCGGCATATCTGCGCGAACTTTCGGTGGACTATCTGTATCCGCAGATCACGGAGGTGGGAATACAGGGAGCGATCCGGCCGGATGAGGTGCGCCTGGCGCTGGCGGGAGGAAAAAAGTACGATGCCGTTGTCATTACATCTCCGACTTATGACGGTGTGGTTTCGGATATCGAAGCGATTGCGCGGATCGTGCATGAACACGGGATCCCGCTCATCGTGGATGAGGCGCATGGCGCGCATTTCGGCTTTTCGGAGGCATTTCCGGTGTCGGCAAAGGCACTTGGCGCGGATGTTGTGATCCAGAGCATCCACAAGACGCTTCCGGCGTTTACGCAGACCGCGCTTTTGCATTTGCAGTCAGACCGGGTTTCGGAAGCAGAGATGAGGAAATTCCTCGGGATCTACGAAACGAGTTCTCCTTCTTATATTTTCATGGCGGGGATCGAGAAGTGTGTGCGTATGCTTGAAAAGGACGGCGGACAGCTCTTTTCCGATTACGAAGCGAGATTGCGGGAATTTTTTGAAAAAACGAAAAAACTGCAAAAGATCAAAATTTTAAAGAGATCAGATTTTGGCACGGAAGAAGCCTTTGATTTTGACCCGTCCAAACTGATCCTGTCGGTGAGAGATACGGATATGACGGGGCAGGAGCTCTATGATATTCTGCTTTCGCGTTACGGGCTTCAGATGGAGATGGCATCCGGGTTTTATGTGACCGCGATGACAAGTATCATGGACCGGAAAGAGGGATTTGACAGGCTTGCAGAGGCGCTTCTTGCAGTGGACGGGACACTCGGATCTAAAAAAGATGCTTCCGGTGATTTCATCAAACGTGTCTATCGGGAAAACGAAAAGAAACTGGAGATCGCGGATGCGGTGGACGGGGGAGTGCGCAAAGTTTCATTCGATCAGGCGGAGGGAAAGATCGCAGCAGAGTATGTGTATCTTTATCCGCCGGGGATACCGATGCTGGTGCCGGGCGAGCAGATCACCGGACAGGTCGTGGAAAACATGAAAAATTGTGGAAAACTGGGGCTCAATGTCCAGGGAACTGTGGAAGACGGTTGGATAAACGTTGTCAATTTTTAAAGACTATATTATAATTAAGAAAGAGAAATGATATGGGAAAGATATACTGTTTGTTGGGAAAAAGTTCATCCGGAAAAGATACGCTCTTTAAGATGCTCTTGGAAGAGAGCGGGCTGTCGTTGAAGACGATCGTGCCTTATACCACAAGACCGATCCGTGTCGGGGAACAAGAAGGTGTTGAGTACCATTTCGTCACGGAAGAAACGCAAAAGAAACTGGAGGCTGAGGGAAAGATTATTGAGCTTCGGGCTTATGATACGATCTGCGGCGTCTGGAAGTATTTTACGGTGGATGATGGTCAGATCGATCTTGCCACGGACAATTATCTGGTCATCGGGACACTGGAATCTTATGTGAAAATGCGGGATTATTTTGGAGCGGAAAAGCTCGTTCCGCTTTATGTGGAAGTAGAGGACGGCGAGCGGCTTTTGCGGGCGCTTACAAGGGAAAGGGCGCAAAAGGAGCCGAATTACGCGGAGCTTTGCAGACGTTTCCTCGCGGACAGCGTGGATTTTTCCGCAGAGAGATTAAAGGCGGCAGGAATTTGCAGATGGTTTGAAAATACGGAGAAAAACACTACCTGCAAAGAACTGGTTTCCTACATAAAAGCCGATATAGAACAATAGGCAACGGGGGTGGGATATCATGGATATCAGAGTAAATCAGACAACATCTTCCGCGCCGGTGGAGGGAACGACACCGGTACAGCAGGACGATGGAACATTCAAGTTTACATTGACCAGCGCGATCGCGGACGCGAGTCTCGAAGAAAAATTAAATCTGCTGCTCAACAACATTTCGGTGCAGGGGCAGCTGATCGCAAGGCATATGGATATCCGTGATATGAAAAAATACCGCGGGCTGATCCGGGATTTCATGAATGAGATCGTGAACCGTTCCCACAAATTTTCGAGGGAGAATTTCCTCGACCGAAAGGGAAGACACCGGGTGTACGGCATCATCCGGCTGGTTGACGAGAATTTAAATGAGCTGGCGGAAGAACTGATCAAGGATGAGACAGATCATATCGCCATACTAAATAAGATCGGTGAGATCGAGGGACTTTTGCTCGATATACTGACATAAAAACAAGCAGGCAGGAGGGAAGACAAATGGCAGGATTTCAGGATATTTTAGGACATGAGCAGATCATTGAGCATCTGCAGAACGCGATAAAAACAGATAAGGTATCTCATGCTTATATCTTAGACGGACCGGATATGAGCGGAAAGAAGATGATCGCGGACGCGTTTTCCATGACGCTTGAGTGTGAAAAGAAAGGAACGGAGCCCTGCATGGAATGTCATTCCTGCAAGCAGGCACTTGGCAAAAATCAGCCGGACATCATTTATCTGCAGCATGAAAAACCGAATACGATCTCTGTAGATGACATCAGAAGCCAGATCAACAATGACATCGGGGTAAAGCCGTACAGCAGCCCATACAAGGTTTATATCGTGGACGAGGCGGAAAAGATGAACGTGCAGGCGCAGAACGCGTTGTTAAAGACCATCGAGGAACCGCCGGCTTACGCGGTGATCCTTCTTTTGACCAACAACGCGGAGATCTTTCTGCCGACGATCCTTTCGAGATGCGTGCGTCTCAGCTTAAAAGCGGTACCGGATGAGAAGATCAAGGCATATCTGATGGAAAATTACGAAGTCCCGGATTACAAGGCAGATGTGTGCGTGGCGTTTGCGCAGGGAAATGTGGGCAAAGCGATCGAGCTCGCGGAGTCCGAAGATTTTAACGAGATCAAAAATTCGGCGCTTCAGCTGATCAAGCGTCTGGATGATATTGAACTTTATGAGATGACTGAGGCAGTCAAGCAGATCTCAAATTACAAGCTGCAGATCAACGACTATTTTGACCTGATCATGATCTGGTACCGGGATGTGCTGCTTTATAAGGCAACTGCCGATGTAAATAAACTGATTTTTAAAGAAGAGGTCTATGAGATTAAGAAAGAAGCCAGCAGAAGCTCTTATGGCGGGATCGAGAACATTTTAGAAGCGCTTGAGAAGGCAAAGATCCGCTTAAACGCAAATGTTAATTTTGATCTGGTCATTGAATTGCTGCTGTTGACGATAAAGGAGAATTAGGATGGTAAAAGTAGTAGGTGTCAGATTCCGCAGCGCGGGAAAAATATATTATTTTGATCCTGCGGAATGTGATATGAAGGTGGGGACGCATGTGATCGTCGAGACCGCAAGAGGCGTGGAGTACGGAACGGTCATGATCGCACCCAGGGAGGTTGCGGATGACAAGGTCGTACAGCCGTTAAAGTCTGTGATCCGTGTTGCCACCAAAGAAGATGAAAAACAGGAACGGCGCAATAAAGAAAAAGAAAAGGACGCGTTTAAGATCTGTCTCGAGAAGATCGCAAAGCACAAGCTTGAGATGAAACTGGTAGAGGCGGAGTATACCTTTGACAATAACAAGCTGTTGTTTTATTTTACGGCGGATGGAAGAATCGATTTCCGTGAGCTGGTAAAGGATCTGGCTTCGGTATTCCGCACCAGAATCGAGCTGCGCCAGATCGGTGTCCGTGATGAGACCAAGATCCTCGGCGGGATCGGCATCTGCGGCAGGGAGCTCTGCTGTAAATCCTATCTGTCCGAGTTTGCGCCGGTATCCATAAAGATGGCAAAGGAACAGAACCTTTCCTTAAACCCGACCAAGATTTCGGGTGTCTGCGGCAGACTGATGTGCTGTCTGAAGAATGAGGAAGAGACCTATGAGTACCTAAACAGCCGTCTGCCGAATATCGGAGATACCGTAACAACGATAGACGGAGTCAGGGGCGAAGTGCAAAGCGTCAATGTTTTACGCCAGTTAGTCAAGGTGATCGTTGAGGTCAACGATGAGAAGGAACTGCGCGAGTATAAGGTAAAGGAACTGAAATTCCGCCCGCGCAGAAGAAAAGAGAATCTGAAGCTGTCCGCGCAGGAATTAAAGGAACTTTCCGCATTGGAGGACAAGGGAGGAAAATCGAAACTCGATGACGCAAAGTGATTTTTTACATCCGGGAGAACGGTTTGATGATCTAAACCGCAACGGGTATTCGATCATCCAGGATCCGAAGCGTTTCTGCTTTGGCATGGACGCGGTCTTACTCTCCGGTTTTGCCGAGGTGCGAAAAGGGGATGAGGTGCTGGATCTCGGAACGGGAACCGGCATTATACCGATCCTTTTGGAAGCGAAAACCGAGGGCAGACATTTCACCGGGCTTGAGATCCAAAAAGAGAGCGCGGATATGGCGCGCAGAAGTGTTGCCTATAATCAGTTGGAGGAGCGGGTATCGATCGTGGATGGAGATATCAAAGAGGCATCCATGCTGTTTCCGCCGTCTTCGTTTGACGTGATCACGACAAACCCGCCGTATATGATTGGACAGCATGGGTTAAAGAACAGCGAAGAGGCAAAATATATCGCGAGGCATGAGGTGCTCTGCACGCTGGATGACGTTGTAAAACAGAGCGCGAAGCTCTTAAAGCCGGGCGGCCGCTTTTATATGGTACACCGTCCGTTTCGTCTGGCGGAGATCATGGTGACCATGACAAAGTATAAGATCGAGCCGAAGCGCATGAAACTGGTGTATCCATTTGTGGATAAAGAGCCGAATATGGTGCTGATCGGTGGGATCCGTGGAGGAAATCCGAGGATGACCGTGGAAAAACCGCTGATCGTATATGAAAAGCAGGGCGTTTATACGCACGAGATCATTGATATTTACGGATATTAAAATTGGATGAGGGATTGACAGAGAGTCAGATTATGGCAGGAAAATTATATTTGTGTGCGACACCGATCGGAAATCTGGAGGATATCACGTTCCGGGTGCTTCGGACATTAAAGGAAGCGGATCTGATAGCTGCGGAGGATACCAGAAATTCCATCCGGCTTTTGAATCATTTCGAGATCAAAACGCCGATGACGAGCTATCATGAATACAATAAAATCGAGAAGGCGTATCAGCTGGTTGAGAAGCTGCGCGAGGGAAAAAATATCGCGCTCATCACCGATGCGGGAACGCCCGGCATTTCCGATCCGGGAGAGGATCTGGTGCGTATCTGCATGGAAGAGGGGATCGAGGTGACATCGCTGCCCGGACCTGCCGCCTGCATTACGGCGCTCACGATGTCGGGGCTTGCGACCAGACGTTTTTGCTTTGAGGCATTTCTGCCGCGCGAGAAAAAAGAGCGGGCGGAGATCGTAAAGGAACTGGAAAAAGAGACCCGCACGATCATTGTCTATGAGGCACCGCATCATCTGATCCGGACACTTGAAGAGCTTTACGCGGTATTGGGTGACCGGAGGATCCGGCTTTGCAGAGAGCTGACCAAAAAACATGAGGAAGTTTTTCCGACGACATTTGCGGAAGCGCTTTCGTTTTATCAGGAAAATGAGCCACGCGGGGAATATGTGATCGTGATCGAAGGAAAAAGCCGCGCGGAGCTTAAAATAGAGCAGCAGAAAGAATGGGAGGCCATGACGTTACAGGAACACATGGCGTATTATGAAGATCAGGGAACAGACCGTAAGGAAGCGATGAAGCTTGTGGCAAAGGATCGGGGGATCAGCAAGCGTGATGTCTATCAGGCGCTTTTGGAGCGGTAAGGATAAAAGATAAAGGAAAAAGGAGGAGTTTATGAGCAATTTTCACGTTGGATTAAAGAAAGTCGTGGATGATTCCTACGATATCGAGATCGGATACGGACTCGAAGAGAAACTGGTCAATGACTTAAAGAATGGCCTGGTTGGCGGTTTACATAAGTTCGCTGTCGTGACCGATGATATCGTAAAGGATCTGCATGCGGAAAAGATCTGTAACCTGCTTACCGAAGCGGGATTTACGGCGCAGCTTTTTGTATTTCCGAATGGAGAGAAAAGCAAGGTCAGAAAGACCAAGGAAGAAGTCGAAGACGCGATGCTTGCGGCGGGATTTCGCAGAGACTGCTGTATCATTGCGGTCGGCGGCGGCGTTGTGACGGATCTTGCCGGTTTTGTGGCGGGAACATTCGGAAGGGGAATCCCGTTTTTGAATTACGCGACGACACTGCTCGCGGCGGCGGATGCGTCGATCGGTGGAAAGACGGCGGTGGACACACCGCTTGCAACGAACCTGATCGGGCTTTTTAATCAGCCGAAAAAGGTGTATATCGATATCGCGTCATGGAAGACACTGCCGAAGCGTCAGCTTGTGAGCGGACTTGCGGAGACGATCAAACACGCGTGCATGGCGGACATCGAGTTCTTTGCCTATCTGGAAGAGCATATGGATGACATCTTCGCGTTTAAACCGGAAGTGCTTGAGCATGTGGCAGAGCAGAACTGCCGGATCAAATATGAAGTTGTCATGAAGGATGAGCTGGAAAAGAGCCTGCGTGAGATCTTAAATCTCGGACATACGGTAGGACGCGCGATCGAGACGGTCAGCGGCTATCAGCTTCTGCACGGCGAGGCACTCGGCATCGGACTGACCGCGGAGGTACGCCTTGGAAACAGCTATGGCTACATCAGCGCGGCGGATGTGGATCGTGTGGTATCACTGCTAAAAAAGGCAGGACTGCCGACCGAGATCCCGGATTATATCGACAGAGAGGAACTGATCCATAAGCTTTATACCGATAAAAAGGTGCGCGACGGAAAGCTGCGTTTCGTATTCCAGAAAGGGATCGGCGCAGTCATGGAATTTGAAAACGGAAGCTATGCGAGAATGGTTTCCGAAGAAGATGCAAGACGGATCATTGAGGAAATGTAAAGAGGTATCTGTAAGATCAGGGTACAGTCAGGTCAGCTGACTGTACCTTTTTGATTTTCTGCGGAAAGATATACTGGCAGATACTTTTCGAGGATCGGAAAAGGTGCAGGCCCCATGCGCAGGATGGCTTCATGGAAACGGGCATTGGAGTAATCGTCTTTTAAGATGGATCTTGCCTGCTCCTGTAATTGCAGAAACTTGAGATAGCCGATGTAATATTTCTGGTAGTGACCGGGTTCCTCCACGATCAGTTCATAAATTTCCTGAATGGTGGACGGATCGGTAAAACCGTATTTGGCGAAAAAGTCCCGGGTGTCATCCGGTGACCAGCCTTCGTAGTGAATGCCAAAATCGGCGGTGGAGTACAGGCTTAAAATAGCGGACTGGTTCAGCTGCAGGAGTGTGGCGAGATCCTCATCGAGACCGGCGTAGTGGTAAGACTGCATTTCCACATAGGTAGCCCATCCTTCGGTATAGCCCGGGTAGTTTAAGATCGAACGCACCGTGGGAATGCCGTAGGTGGAGGTCATGACGGTCTGGTAGAGATGGCCGGGATAACCTTCGTGAGCAAGTGTGGTGAACAGTTTCATTTTTGTGTAATTGCTCTTCGGGTTGATGTAAATGCAGTTCTGTGAAATGTCGTCGATCGGCGCGGTCAGGTAAAACGCGGGAGCAAGATAGTCGCTTAGGGCGTCATCGACATATTTTACGGTAAACGTTGTTTCGACCGGGGCAGGAAAGTTCTCGGTGATCACGTCCTTTAAATGGTTTAAGATCGCGGTCGGATCACTGTCTGAAAGGTCATATGATTCAGATGCCACGGCAAGCGACGGATTCTTTTTTAAAAGAGCGCCGATCCCGGAAAGGTCGGAATCACGTCTGTTTTTGACCAGTGCTTCCAGTTCCGGGATGGAGTCGGAAGTGCCGGTGCAGGAGCGGATCACCAGGGTATAATAGTTCTTCCCATCCGGAAGATGGCAGAGCCCTTTTTCATTGTTTCCGGTGCCGGAGAGCGCATTCATGCAGTTTTTCAAATGCTCGTAGGCAGGAAGGACATGCTCCGTGAAGATCTGGCTGTTTTTTGCCTTATAGGCATCTTTCTGTTCAGAAGTTAAAAAGCCTGTGGCATCGATCCGTGTGGCAAACGTGTTTACCAGATAATGGTCATCCTTACTGTTTAAAAACTGCTCGCACTGGGCAATGATATTTTTTGCGGCAAACTCAGACATAAAAAGTCCCGCCTCGGATTTTTCCTGCTCAAATGTGCAGATCCCTTCAAAATAGGTATCCAGCCCGGAAAGAAGCTCTAGATAATCGGTCACATCTTTCTCGTTGCGAAAGGTGTACTCCGCAAGCAGGATTGGGAGTTCTGCCTGTGTGCCGGTGGAGGATCGGAGCGGCTCGTCGTAGTAATAGTATGCGGAACCGCACAGCTCTGCGCCGATGAAGTCGGAGAGGACATCGTAGGTCATCTGCTCGGGAACGGACAGCTGCTCCCTGGAAAAACCGGATAGGATATGGTTCGCGTTTTCCAATTCCAGAAGCGACCGCTCATGGCTTTTCTTTCCGATCGAACCAAGTGATACCTTGTAGTCCTTTATCCCGTAGGAAGCGGGATTGGCAAGCGTATAATGCAGGTTTATGGTGTTTGAGGTGATGCTCTCCCGGAACAGATCGGTGCAGAAACAGTCAAAACTTGTGTAAGTTTTCTTTAAGCTGCCATCCGCCGGCTGGGAGAGCAGAAGAAAGGAAAAGGCGGACAGGATGGCGAAGATCCCGTATATGGGAAGATATTTTTTCTGGAACATATGGTGAAACGAGATTTTTTTCATGGAAGATCCTAAGGAATGTGCTTGGTTTTATCATATGTTGGAACAAACCGGTATTATGCAACATAAAATGAACAAAAAAAGAAAGGGGCAGGTATGCTGAATTATCTGTGGGGATTCATGATACTGACCGGTATCATTTACGCTGCGTTAAGCGGCACGCTGCCGTCCGTCACCGATGCGGCGTTAAGCTCGGCAAAAGAGGCGGTCGCGCTCGGGATCACGATGGTTGGAGTCATGTCTTTCTGGGTGGGCCTCATGCGGATCGCGGAGGAGGCGGGCATCATTGAGAATGCGGCAAAACGTCTCATGCCCTATCTGCGTTTTCTGTTTCCGGGGATTCCGAAAGGACATAAGGCATTTCAGTACATAGCGACCAATTTTATCGCGAACGTCTTCGGGCTTGGCTGGGCGGCGACACCGGCGGGTTTAAAGGCAATGGAAGAGCTCCGGGAACTTCAGAATGGAAAGAAGAAAAGCGGAGACGGCGTGGCGTCAAAGGAGATGTGTACTTTTTTGATCTTAAATATATCTTCGTTACAGCTCATTCCGGTAAACATCATTGCGTACCGCAGCCAGTACGGAAGCGGAAACCCGGCAGCGATCGTTGGACCGGGCATGGTGGCGACCATAGCGAGTACCGTGGCGGCGGTCATTTTTTGCAAGGTGATGGAGAGGCAAATTGACCAAAGAACCGATATTTGATATATTTATCACATAGAGGGGCAAAGAGAAGAAAGAGGTAACACTTTTATACAAGGATGAGGGGATGTATTGAAATGAAGGATTTTTCGTTTTGGACAGAATACGAAGGAGCATCAGAAGGTAGCGGTAGAAGTGAAAAGATTTGGTTGATGAATCCGGATACGGAACAGGTTGGTTTGTTTAAATTTAAAAAAGATGTTGCAACGACAGATCATGTCTCAGAATGTATTGCGTGTGATTTGGCACAGTTATTAAACATTCCATGTGCAAAATTCGAACTGGGAACTTATAAAGGGAGAGAAGGATCTATGAGTTATAATATTGTGGATCGGAGGGGCATGGTTCTGATTGAGGGCATTTACTGTATCAGTACGATATACCGTAGTTTTGACGCAGACCGGCTTATAGATGTGGAAACAGGTGATAGGTATTCAATAGAAATGATAAAAACAGCATTGGAAACATTACATTTGTTTGAGGATTTTCTGCCGGTTTTAATATTTGATTTTCTGATAGGAAATACGGATAGGCATCAGAGTAACTGGGCATTAATACTGGAACAAGGAAATATGAAATTGAGCCCTTTGTATGATAACAGTTCATCTCTTTGTGCGTATGTAAAAGAAGAAAAGGTATCGCAGTATTTAGGAAAAGATAGATTAATGTGGAAATCGCTGATAGAAACAAAATCAAGATCAATTATAAGAATTTCTTGCAAAGATCAAAAGCAACCAACACATTTGGAAGTCCTGCGGTATCTAAAAGATAACTATTATTTGCAAACAAAAGATTTTGCAAAAATGACAGTAACTACTGTGACAGAAACAGCGGTTTGTGATATATTAAATAAATATGGAGAAATCTTATCTCCAAAACGGCAGGAATTGATAAAACGATATTTGTTGTCAAAGGTTCAGCTGTTGGAAACAGTTTATAAGGAGGGAGAAGATGTCAGCTAAAGATGGAAAGGATTATCTCTATCTGATCTGGAAATCCGAGAGATCCAGGAAACAGTATATTGTGGGGCAGTTAATAAAAAATGGCGGATATAAATTTCAATATGGTGAAGAAATTGAAGAAGCAGTTGATGACGGATTTTCGCTCTTACTTTGCTTCCCAGATAAAAACATATCCTATGAAGATAATAAATTATTTCCGATTTTTGCAAGTCGTCTGCCGGATAGAAAAAGGAAAAATATAAAGGATATTTTAAAAAAGTATGGGATGCAGGAATACGATGAATATACATTGTTGAAACGCAGTGGTGCAAGACTACCAATTGACAATCTTGAATTTATAGACCCCATTTTAAGTACAGAAGAAGACCATATTTCACGGAGTTTCTTTATGGCAGGAACTAGACATTATATAGGCTGTCAAGGAGAAGACTGTTCAAATGCAATAACAGTTACTAGAGGAGACGAAGTTTTTCTGCAAAAGGATATTGGAAATAAATTTGACGTTTATGCGATAAAGATTGTGGATCTGGAAGGAACATTACTTGGATATATTCCACGTTATTATAGCAAGGGAGTTTCGGAATTACTAGACCAGGGAAAAAATGTACAGTGTCATATTTCTAATGTAGATAAAAGCAGTAATTGCAATGAATGTGTGAAGATTATTATGAAAATAGGTTAAATTGACCAAAGAACCGTTCGATCATGCGTGGTTGTTCTACACGTTTGTAGAAAAAGAAAAAAGGGCTTACGCGCGCGGAATATCTGCGCTATAATGACCTACGAAATAAAAAATTACATAATGGCTCAGATGAAAATGGTAGTGAGATTATACGCATATAATCAAATGAAAGTTATAAATTTGCGTAGGTCTCACTATTTTTTTGTGCCAGAAGAGGAGGAAAAAATGCCAAAGACAAAATTTCAGGATGTTATTTTTACGATTATGATGGTACTTGTGATGGTATACGCGATGGTGGTATACAATATTTCCATGGACATGGGCGGAGTGACCGGAAAAGCATTTGTACTCGCGTTCGGAGAACTGTGGCTTATGGGGCTTGTCGCATTTGTGCTTGAAATGTTTCTTGCAGGCCCGCTCGCAAAGAAGCTCGCGTTCCGTTTTGTGACACCGGGCGAGGATAAGCTGATCTTCGTGATCCTTGCGATCTCTGCGATGACGGTCTGTGTGATGTGCCCGATGATGAGCTTTGTGGCGACCGCTCTTTTTAAGGGAGTGAATGCGTCCCTGATCCCGAACTGGATCCAGACCACGGCGCTCAATTTCCCGATGGCGCTCTGTTGGCAGATCTTTTTTGCAGGCCCGTTGGTGCGCATGATTTTTGGAAAGATGTTCCCGGAAAAGTAAAAATATGCTATGATGACAGAGATGACAGGAAGCAGAGATCCTTATCATCTCTGTTTTTTTATGGCGACGGAAAAACAGCCTGGAAAAGAACATGGCGTGTGCAAAAGAGGGAGAGACGCATGGAAGAACGGAAACTGGAAAAATCACCGATCGTATATTATATAAGCGGCGGCGAAAAGCGGGAGTGGATCCTGTTTTTGCATGCGGCGTTTGTCGATCACAATATGTTTGCGCGGCAGGTGGAAGATTTCGGAGGGCAGTATAATATCCTTCTTTTGGATATCATCGGACATGGACAGTCGCGGAAAACGAAAAAAGGCGACGGCATCGAGAAGATGTCTGTCTGGATCCGGGAAATACTGGATGCGGAAAAGATCGAAAAGATACATCTTGTCGGAATCTCGCTTGGGGCGGTGCTTGCACAGGATTTTGCGAACTATTACCCGGAGTATGTAAGTTCCCTCGCCTGTTTTGGCGGCTATAACATCAATAATTTTGATATGACCATGCAGAAGGAAAACGCGGGAGAACAGATGCGCATGATGCTCCGGGCGCTCGTCTCGATCAGATGGTTCGCGAAAGAGAATAAGAAGGTATCCGCGTACACGAAAGAGGCGCAGGACGCGTTTTACGAGATGAACAGCCATTTTCCGAAAAGTTCTTTCCGCTATCTTGCAGGGCTCGGACACATGGTCAATGTGCATCCGAAAAGGGAGCGAAACTATCCAATCATCATCGGGTGTGGGGAATATGATATCCCGATGGAGAAACAGGCGGTCTGGAATTGGAAGGCGGATGAACCGCAGGGGGAAGTGGTGATCTTAAAGGGAGCCGGCCATTGCGTCAACATGGATGTGCCGGAGGAGTTTCATGCGGTGCTGGAGCGGTTCTATGGGAATGAGGTGGTCAGATGACAAAGAAGCTGCCGGCGGAGAAGGAAGCGTTTTTTAAACAGGAGTTGGAAAAGGTGTGTAAAAATTCGAGGATGCTCGAATCGGGCAGATATATGCAGCACGGCTGTACGAGTGTTTTCCGGCACAGTGTCTCGGTTGCCCATTACAGCTTTTATCTTGCGTGGAAAATGCATATTCCGGTCAATGAGAAAGCGTTGATCCGCGGAGCGCTGCTCCATGATTATTTCTTATATGACTGGCATGAAAAGGATGATTCCCACAAATGGCATGGATTTCATCACGCGAAAAAAGCGCTTGAAAACGCGCTCGAAGATTTCAAACTGAACGAGATCGAGCGTGATATCATCGCATGCCATATGTTTCCGTTAAATATCAGACCGCCAAAGTACTGGGAGAGCTGGCTGGTCTGCTACGCGGATAAGGTCTGCTCCGGGCTTGAGACGGTTAAACGGAAAAAGTCCTGATCAGCCGGAAGACCTGTTCTACAGTGTCGCAGAGATTTTCTGCGGCATTTTTTTTGTTCATGGCATCCGCTAAAGAGACTGCGCCCCGCTGGATCGGGAAAAAGGCGTCGATCCCTGCCGCATTGCAGGTGGAAGTCTCTTTAGTGACACAGCCGGAAAAGGCAATGACTGGTTTGCCGAAGGATTTTGCAATCCCTGCCACGCCGATCGGAGCCTTTCCCATGACGGTCTGCCCGTCCAGACATCCTTCGCCGGTGATCACGATATCTGCCTTTTGGATCTGGTCGGACAGATGTGTTTCATCCATGACGATCTGGATACCGGATTCCAGGGTCGCGTTTAAAAAGGTGAGGAACGCAAAGCCGAGACCGCCGGCAGCGCCTGCGCCTGCATGACATGGATCGGCTTTTGGGTATTTCTTCGTGGCAAGCGCGGCATAGCCGGAGAGCCAGTGATCCATCTGGTCGATCATTGTGGGAGTGGCGCCTTTCTGCGGCCCGAACACGGCACTGCATCCATGTTCGCCGCAGAGTGGATTGGTCACGTCACAGGCAACGCGGAAGGTGCATTCCGAAAGCTCCGGGAGAACGTTATCATCGGTGATCGTACAAAGGTCGGCGAGACCGGAGGCACCGAAGCGGATCTGTCTGCCGTTTTTATCCAGAAATCCGAATCCAAGTGCCTGAAGCATGCCGATTCCGCCATCGTTGGTGGCGCTTCCGCCGATCCCGACGACGAAATGTCTGCATCCGCGTCCTATCGCATCCCGGATGACCTCGCCGACACCGTAGGTCGTTGTGGCAAGCGGATTTCGCTCTTGGGCAGAGATCAACGTGATCCCGGCGGCACTGGACATTTCGATGATCGCGGTTTGGCTTTCTTCGAGGATGCCGTAGCGGCAGGAGACCGGTTTCCAAAGCGGGCCGGTAACGGTAACCTCGGTGAATATTCCGCCGCATCCGGCGGTGAGGGCTTCTACCGTTCCTTCGCCTCCGTCCGCAAGAGGGCAGACCGCGATTTCGGCGTTCGGAAAGACTCTCTTTATTCCGTCAGCGGCACTTTTGCCTGCTTCCATGGATGTCAGGCTTCCTTTGAAAGAATCGATTGCGATAACAACGTTCATTTTGTGCATGCTCCTTTTTGATGAATGATGGATGAGATCATTATAGCAGAGTGTGCGCAGAATGAGTACTGGTTGGTTGAAAAATCGGTATTGCTATTGTATGGACATTTGCATATAATAAAAATATAAGGAAATACTATTTTCGAAGGGAGAGATGATCCATGGCTACGAAATCAGCAAATTTATATGCAAGAATTGAACCGGATGTCAAAGAAAAAGCAGAAAATATTCTGGCGAAGCTTGGTATCCCGGCATCCAGTGCTATCAATATGTTTTATAAACAGATCATTATGCAGAGAGGACTTCCGTTTGAAGTAAAACTCCCATCTGCAAGACCGGTTGATATCAGCACATTATCCGAGGCAGAGTTTCATGAAGAATTGGAGAAAGGATATGCGGATATGCAGACTGGACAGACAAAAAATGCGAAAAGAGCCTTTGCTGACATTCGTAAAGACTATGGCTTATGATATATGAAGTAGAAGTATCTGAGCAGGCTGACAGTGATTTAAGAGGGATTTTTGAATATATTGCTTTTGAATTGCAATCACCGGAAAATGCAAGCGGACAGCTTGAACGTTTGGAAAAACATATATTAAGTCTGGATACCATGCCGGAGCGGCATCGGAGATATACAAAAGAACCGTGGAAAAGCCGCGGTCTTCGTGTATTACCTGTAGATAATTATGCAGTGTTTTATATTCCGGATACAGATACAAAAGTGGTAACAATTCTTAGGATTATGTATGTTGGTCGGGACATTGACAATCAGTTAAATTTATATACAGAACAATGAGCTTATACGTTTTAAGGCAGTCTTTTCATGCTTAAATTCAAATGATTGCGTACAAGGAAAGTCCATGTTATGGCACATAGAAGAAGGGAGCCGGAAAATTTCCGGCTCCCTTTTGTCGTTTTTTATTATCGTATGCTGAGTCTTTGTTTTACAAGATCCACGAGATAGGCGGCGGTGCCGTCGATACCGAGGAAGCTGCTGTTGATCATGATGTCATTGTGGTTGAAATCACTCGGAAGATATCTGGCGAAATGCATGTGATAGGCATCTCTTGCCTTGTCAACGTCGGTGATCATCTTTTTCGCGTGATCCGGGGACATGTGCAGATTTTCCACGCAGTTTTTGTAGCGGACATCCTTCGGCGCGTAAATGAAGACGCGGATCAGGGAAGGATGGTTGCGCAGAATGTAGTCCGAGCAGCGACCGACAATGATACAGTTCTCACGATCCGCGAGGTTTGAGATGATGCGCCGCTGAGCCTCAAAAATATCCTGCTGCATGGCTGTGGTGCCGTTTCCGAGCGGGAACTTCATGCTGAAGTAGTTTGATTTCGCGGTTTCTTCCTCATCGCTTACCACGGAGACCGGCAGATCCATCTCTTTTGCGACACTGTCTACGTTGTCACTGTACTACCGCTTCCGCAGAAAAAGGGTGTATGAACCGTTAGAAACGTCGGTCGGAAAGATCGGGACACTGATCTGTTACGATATCGAGTTTCCGAAGCCGATCCGCATTCTTGCGTTAAAAGGAGCCGGCGGATGCTCCAAAGTGGTCTCTCCGATGGGCGAGGTACTCGCGCAGGCGTCAGACAGCAGTGAGGAAGTGCTGGTCTGCGAGATCGATATGGACGAGATCGCGCGTGTAAGAGAAAAAATCCCATATTTAAAGGAATATGACAAAAATCTTGCTCCGGCGCCGGAACTGCGGTAAGGCATCGGAACAGTCGTTTTCATGGGAATCTGGATGTTTCGGAAAAATTTAAGCAAAACTATGGTATAATGTGCGTATGTAATAAATAAAGGAGCGGACAGATGAAGCATAATATTTATATCGTAGGGATGGGACCGGGCGCGGAGGAGCAGATGACCGGACAGGCGATCGCCGCGCTGGAAGAAAGCGATGTGATCGTGGGTTATCCGGTGTACTTAAAGTTGCTTGGCGAGCGTTTTAAGGAAAAGGAACTGTTATCGACACCGATGAAACAGGAGATCGAGCGCTGCAAGCTGTGTTTTGAAAACGCCATGGCAGGAAAACAGGTGGCACTTGTATGCAGCGGAGATGCGGGTGTATATGGGCTGGCGTCGCTGATGTATGAGATCGGAGTCGGATATCCGGACTGTGAACTTACCGTGATCCCCGGGATCACAGCGGCAAACAGCGGGGCTGCGAGACTTGGCGCGCCGCTCAACCATGATTTCTGCGTCATCAGTCTGAGTGATCTTCTGACACCGTGGGAACAGATCGAAAAGCGTCTTATCGCGGCGGCGCAGGGAGATTTCGCGATCGCGATCTACAATCCGTCAAGCCATAAGCGTGTGGATTATCTGAAGCGCGCATGCAACATTCTCCTGCTGCATATGGAGGAGACACGCGCCTGCGGTTATGTGGAAAATATCGGGCGCGAGGGCGAGAAGATTTCGGTGTGTACCCTAAAAGAACTGCGGGAACGTGAGGTCAACATGTTTACAACGGTCTATATCGGCAATTCACAGTCACAGATCATGGATGGAAAACTGGTGACAAAGCGGGGATACCGCCTATGAAAAAAGTGCTGATCTTTTCCGGGACGACCGAAGGCAGAAAACTGGCAATGGCGCTTTCCGGGGCAAAAATCGAGGCAGTGATCTGCGTGGCGACCGAGTATGGTAAAGAAGTGATGCCGGAGCTTTTAGGTATTACGGTACGTCAGGGCAGAATGAATACAGAGGAAATGCGTGGGCTTATGGAAAGCGGTGCATTTCTTGCGGTCGTGGATGCGACACATCCGTTTGCAACGGAGGTTTCCAAAAATATAAAAGGCAGTGCGCGCGAAAGCGGGCTGCCTTATTTTCGGTTAAAGCGGGAAACCAAAGGAGCCGCTGTTCCCGCGTTGGATGGAGGGGAGCGCGAGCTCTGGTTTTCGGACAGCCACGCATGCGCGAAGGCATTGCAGGAAGAGATAAAAAATGGCGGAACGGGAAACATCCTGCTTACGACCGGAAGCAAGGAACTTTCGGTCTACTGTGCGGAGCCGGAATTAAAAAAGAGACTTTATGTGCGGGTGCTGCCGGGGATGGAAAGCCTTGCGCTTTGCAAAAAGGAAGAACTGGAAGGCAGACAGATCCTTGCGCTGCAGGGGCCTTTTTCAGAGGAAATGAATCTGGCGTTTATCCATGCGTATGATATCCGCTATCTGGTCACAAAAGAGAGCGGGATCACGGGCGGATTCCAGGAAAAAGCAGAGGCGGCAGCGCATGCCGGGATCACACTCTGCGTGATCGGAAACCCGGAGAAAGAGCCGGGGATGACATTTCTTGCGGTATGCCGCAAGCTGGAAGAACTGACGGGAGTATCGATCCCGGTTAAAAACAGAATGGATATTGTGCTTGCGGGAGCGGGCATGGGAGAAATGGGAACGCGCACCGTGGAGACGCAGGATGCCATGGAAAAGGCGGATTATCTCTTTGGCGCGAAGCGGCTGCTCGCCGGACTTCATGCGAAAAAAGAAACGCTTCCGTATTATCTGGCAGAAGACATCATCCCGGTGCTTTCCGATGCGCTGGATCAGGCGGCGGGAGAGACCGTGCGCGCAGTCATCCTTTTTTCCGGTGACAGCGGATTTTACAGCGGATGTGAAAAGCTGTATCAGAAGCTGACTGCGTGGAAGAAAAAGAGAACGGAAGAAATCTCAATCTGCATACAGCCCGGGATCTCGTCGGTGTCCTGTTTTGCGGCTGCCTGCGGCATGAACTGGCAGGACGCCAAGATACTGAGCATTCATGGAAAAGGCGGCAGGGATGTATGGGAAGCGGAAGTGGCAGAGGCAGTGCGCTGCCATGAAAAAACGATCCTCTTAGTCTCCGGCGCCAAAGACATCCGGCAGATTGGAGCGGTATTAAAGGAGGCAGGTCTTTCTGACTGTACGGTAAAAGTCGGCTACCAGCTCTCTTATCCGGAACAGAAGATCGACACGCTCACGCCGGAAGCGTGTGAACAGGTGACGGAGGAAGGGCTCTATATCTGCGCGGTGCAGAATGCTTCCTGTGCGGATCGATACCTTGCGCCGGAAAAAGCGGATGATATGTTTATCCGTGGAAAAGTACCGATGACAAAAGAGGAAGTGCGCGAAGTCGCGATATGCAAGCTCCATCTGACGGAAAATTCCGTGGTCTATGATATCGGAAGCGGAACCGGCTCGATCGCAGTGGAGGCAGCCGCACGTTCCGCAAAGCTCCATGTCTTTGCAGTGGAACAAAAGGAAGAAGCCGTGGCGCTGATCGAACAGAACCGGGCAAAATTTCATTTAAAAAATATCACGGTCGTTCACGGAAAAGCGCCGGACGCATTAAAAGAACTGCCGGTGCCGACCCATGCGTTTATCGGCGGCAGCAGTGGAAACCTGCGTGAGATCATAAACGTATTAAGAGAAAAAAATCCGCATATCCGTATTGTCATCACTGCGATCAGTCTGGAGACCGTTTCGGAGATCACGGCACTCCTAAAAGAAACAGAGGTCACACAGTCGGAGGTCGTGGCATTGCAGGTGAGCCGTGCGAAAACTGTCGGGAACTACCATCTGATGCAGGCGGAAAATCCGGTGTATTTATGTACGATGCAGATGTAGGGTGGAATTTTTGAAAAAATCCACTGGATGTAAAAGAAAGAGGTTTTATGAGAAAAGAAAACGTTAGAACACTGAATCCGCCAAGGATCCTGATCGCCGCGGCGAAGAGCGGCAGTGGAAAGACCACGCTTACCTGCGCGCTTTTGGAAGCGTTAAAAAGCAGGGGGCTTTCCGTGCGCGCGTTTAAGTGCGGGCCGGATTACATCGACCCGATGTTCCACCAGAAAGTGATCGGTGTGCCATCAAGGAATCTGGACACTTTTTTCTCGGATAAAAACGGGGTGCGCGAGCTTTTTGCGGCAGGTGAAGCAACCTGTGACATTTCCGTCGTGGAAGGCGTGATGGGACTTTATGACGGACTTGGCGGCATTAAGGCGGAGGGGAGTGCCTATGATCTCGCGTGTACGTTAAAAATGCCGGTCGTTCTGATCGTGGATGCCCACGGCATGGGGCGTTCCCTGCTTCCGCTCATAGCCGGATTCTTGCATTATGATGTGGAAAAACGGATCTGCGGTGTCATTCTAAACCGCGTGTCGGAGAGCTTTTATCAGACGATCGCGCCGGTGATCGAGGAAGAATTAAACGTCCCGGTGTTTGGATTTTTCCCGAATGTGAAAGATCTAAAGATCGAGAGCCGCCATCTGGGGCTTAAAATGCCACAGGAGATCGCCGATTTAAAGGCGCAGACAAAGCGGGCGGGCGAACTTTTTTCGGAGCACATTTCTTTGGAAAAGATCCTTGCCGCAGCGCGGGAAAAAACAGAGGCATTTCCGGTTCGCGAAGCCAAAAGGGAAAAGGCGAGGCAGACGGTAAAGATCGGGATCGCAAAAGACGCGGCATTCTGTTTTTATTATGAGGACAACATGCGGCTGCTGGAGGAGTACGGGGCGGAGTTCATCCCGTTTTCCCCGCTGTCGGACGAAAAACTGCCGGAGGGGATCGTGGGACTGATCCTGGGCGGCGGCTATCCGGAGCTTTTCGCGGCGGATCTGGAAAAAAATGCGGCAATGCGAAAGGCGGTTCAAAACGCCGTGGAAAAAAAGATGCCCGTGATCGCGGAATGTGGAGGGTTTATGTATCTGCACAGCGCACTGGTCGATGAAAATGGCGTTTCCCATGCGATGTGCGGTGTTCTGCCAAAAGAATGTGTATACAAGGGAAAACTCGTGCGGTTCGGCTATGTGGAAGTCCGGGAAAGACAGCCGCATTTTCTAAATGAGGGCGCGCGTATCCTCGGTCATGAATTTCATTATTACGACAGTGAGGATAACGGAGCGGACTGTGTGGCGAAAAAGCCGGTTTCCGGCAAAAGCTGGGACTGTGTGCATGAGACGGACACCTGCTATATGGGCTTCCCACATCTGTACTATCCGTCCAACCCGGCGTTTGCGCGGCATTTTGTGGAGGCGGCGGCGCAGTACGAAAAACAGGATGCGCGCGGGAAATGATTCCTTTTCGCCGCAGAGTATGATATATTTACTTACATGGTAAAATATGAAATAAAATCAGGTATAAAATAAGAAAATTCCGAAAGAGAGAAAAAATATGGCTTATCAGATTATAGTGCTGGATTTGGACGGAACACTGACCAATTCAAAAAAAGAGATCACACCGAAAACAAAAGAAGCGCTGATGCGGATCCAGAAAGAGGGAAAGACCGTAGTGCTTGCGAGCGGAAGACCGACACCCGGCGTACTGCCGCTGGCGGAGGAGCTTGAGCTGGAAAAATACGGCGGATATATCCTTTCTTTTAACGGCGCAAAGATCATCAACTGCAGGACAAAAGAAGTCGTTTACAATAAGACCGTTCCGGAAGAGTATGTAAAGCATCTCTATGATTACGCGGTAAAAATGAATATCGGTATCTTATCCTACACGGAATCCGGGATCGTGCTCGGAAATGGAAAAGATAAATACAACGAGCTTGAGGCAAGGATCAACCATCTGCCGATGCAGGAGGTTCACAATTTTGTGGAGTACATTGATTTCCCGGAAAACAAATTCTTAATGACCGGGGAACCGAAACAGATCTTTGACGCACAGAAAGAGCTGCGGGAACAGTTTGGCGCGCGGCTCAATATTTTCCGTTCCGAACCGTTTTTCCTTGAGATCATGCCGCCGGAGATCGACAAGGCATACTCCCTTGGAAAGCTGCTCGCGTTTCTCGGCGAGGACAAGTCCCACATGATCTGTTGTGGCGACGGATTTAACGATCTCTCCATGATCCGGTTCGCCGGGCTTGGCGTGGCAATGGAAAATGCGCAAAAAGAGGTAAAAGAAGCGGCAGACTTTATCACCTATTCCAATGATGAGGACGGCGTCTGTCACGTTGTGAACAAATTTATGCTTGGTATAGAAGAATAAGGAAGGAAAACGTATGGCAACACTTGGGATTCCGCAGAATACGATAGAGGTTCTGCAGAAATATCATTTTAATTTTCAGAAAAAATTCGGACAGAACTTTCTGATCGATACGCATGTACTCGAAAAGATCATTGCGGCGGCAGATGTGACAAAGGATGATTTTGTCCTTGAGATCGGACCGGGGATCGGCACGATGACACAGTATCTGTGTGAGCACGCGCGGGCAGTGGCGGCAGTGGAGATCGACAAAAACCTGATCCCGATCCTCGGCGATACGCTGGGGGCGTATGACAATGTGGAGATCATAAACCAGGATATTTTAAAGGTAGATATTAGAAAACTGGCAGATGAGAAAAATGGAGGCAGACCGATCAAGGTCGTTGCGAATCTTCCTTATTATATCACGACGCCGATCATCATGGGACTGTTTGAAAGCCATGTGCCGATCGATTCCATCACCGTCATGGTGCAAAAGGAAGTGGCAGACCGCATGCAGGTCGGCCCGGGCACCAAGGACTATGGCGCGCTCTCACTGGCAGTGCAGTATTACGCAGCACCGGAGATTGTTGCGATCGTACCGCCAAACTGCTTTATGCCGCGCCCGAAGGTCGGTTCCGCGGTCATCCGTCTGATCAGACACAAGGAGCCGCCGGTACAGGTGGAGGACGAAAAGCTGATGTTCCGTATTATCCGTGCGTCGTTCAACCAGCGCAGAAAAACGCTCGCGAACGGACTGAAAAATTCCGGGGAGCTCACGCTTTCCAAAGAAGTGATCGAAGAGAGTATCACAGAGCTTGGCGTTCCGGTCACGATCCGCGGCGAAGCGCTCTCACTCGCACAGTTCGCCGAACTGAGCAATATCATCTTAAAGAAAATGTAATTTGGCAGAGCGACAGCATAAAAACAGATCCCATGCATAAAATAAACGGACAAGGTGGGATCATAAAGTGAAAGAAAAAATAAAAATCATGCTGTCGCTCGTAATCTTTTTATTTCTGTTTCCCTATATCGTGACCGTGTTTTTTCAGGGGACACCGGTTGCGGGGGAGTCGGTCTATGAGACAGCTACCGAGACTGCGGTGATGGCACAGGGCAGTATGCCAAAGGAACGGGAACAGCTGATCGCCATTCTGGCAAAAGAGATCCATGTAGACAGCGAGCGCGAGGCAATCCGTGCGCAGGCAGTGATCGCGCGCGCAAATTATGACTATGCCGTGGCGGCGGGCAGGGAGCCGGAGAGCGGACTTTCCGTCCAGGAGATGATGGCGGCGTTCGGCGAGAAAAACTTTGCCACGGATTATCAGATCCTTGCGGACGCAGTGGATGACACGGCAGATATCACGGTATCTTACGGCGGCAATACCACGCTGATGCTGCCCTACCATGCAGTCAGCGCGGGAAAGACAAGGACTGCGGCAGAACTTCCTTATCTGACCGGCGTGGACAGTCAGGCGGATCTTCCGTCAGAAGATTATCTGAAAGTGATTTATTTTGAAAAAACGGAATTTCTGGCACAATTAGAGCAGATATTTCCGAATGCGGCATTTCAGGAGACGGATCCGGTCTCACAGATCGCGATCGACGGCAGGGATGACGGCGGTTATGTGACTTCGGTGACGGTCTGCGGCACGACGGTATCCGGGGATGAGTTCCGGGACAGATTCGGGCTTGCCTCGGCGTGTTTTACGATCGCGGAAGTGGACGGACGGGTGCGTGTTGTCACGAAAGGTCTCGGACACGGCTACGGATTATCCCAGTGGGGAGCCAACGAACTCGCGAAGGACGGGAAGGACTGCGTGGAAATTTTAAAATATTATTTTCCAAATATCGAAATAACAGAATAAAAAGTAAAAATACGTCAACACTATACATAGAAAATAAGACTATGGATGGTGATGATATGAGAAAGGATAAATGGAGAAAATTTTTAAAACAGAAACAGTTTATGTTTGCGGCGGGGCTTATGGTCGTTGCGGCGGCGGGAATGACAGGAATTTACGTTTCGGAGCAGACGAATCGGAATGAGCAGTATGAGCAGAAGGCAGAGCCGGATGGCGAAAAATATGTGACAGAGGAAGAAACCGAAGTGGAACCGGCAGAGGATGTTTCCAATATCCTGCTTCCGGAAGTGAGTGAACCACAGACCGAGCAGGTCATGCCTTCCGTGGAAACGGACGTGGAGACGGAGTCTGTGGAAGAAGAGGCAGAGGCGGCGGTTCCGACCGGAACGACCACGGCAGAGTTAAATTTCTCGGAGAGCTCCGAACTGCTCTGGCCGCTTCAGGGAAATGTGATCATGAATTACAGTATGGATCAGACCGTCTATTACGCGACGCTCGATTCCTATCGTTACAATCCGGCGGTCATCATTGCCGGTGAGGTCAATGACAAGGTGACCTGCGCGGCTGACGGCATCATTACGGATATTTCCACAAACGAGGAGACCGGATGCACGGTAACGATGGATCTCGGCAACGGCTATTCCGCCGTTTACGGTCAGTTAAAAGAAGTTCCGTTCCATGCGGGCGCTTATGTGGAGGCGGGCGATGTGCTCGGCTATGTCAGTGAGCCGACCAAATACTATTCCGTTGAGGGCAGCAACCTTTATTTCGCGTTGCGCCACGGGGAAGAGACCATTGATCCGATCACGTTTTTTGAATAAAATCAGGTACAAACATTTTGATTTTCGAAAAATTATAGTATAATGAACGACATCAGGATATAGAATAAGGAGGGACATATGGAGTCACTCAGTCAGAACGGACAGGTGCAGGACTGGATCCGCAGCGCACTTGGAAACCGTGGGATCGATGCGGAAAAAACATTATACTATTGTAAAAATTTATATGAGTACGCAAGAAAGACCAAAGATGAAACATTACTCGGCTTCTCCGCCTATTACATGGGGGAAGCCTATTACATATTGAACAACGTGGACAAACTCTTTGAAAGTCTGTCTGTCGCGCTTGCGTATCTCGACCGGAGCGGACAGTGGGAGCTTCTTTCGCGCAGTTACAATCTGCTTGCGATCACATCCGCAAACCGTGGAAATGCGCCGCTTGCGATGGACTATTACTTAAGCGCGCTCTCCTATTGTGAAAAATATCACATGCAGGATGTCGGGATCATCGTGAATATGAACATCGGCGCGCTCTACAACCGGCTCGGGGAGTACAGTCAGGCGCAGCAGTACTATGAGATCGGCTATCAGACGCTTTGTAAGACGAAGATGTCACCGGAGTATTTCAGTTATCTTCTTACTTATTATATTGGGATCGGAAATACTTACCTGTACCGGGAGTTTCCGGAAAAAGCGGCGTATTACATCCAAAAAGCCGAGGAGGATTGCAAGGACAGACTCGGAAAGATCGAGGAGATCGCGCTTTGCTGCTTTAAGGCGCGCTGTTACAATTCCATGGGACACACAAAAAGCAGGGACGACTGCATTGAACAGATCCGTGGGATGATGGAGCAGCCGATGGAATTTCTCTCGGTGTTTGATGATCTTTACGCGTACTGTGAAATGCTTTTCCTGATCGGAAAGAGTGAGGATTTCCTCGCGGTGCTCTCTTCCATGGAGGAGCTTGCGACAAAAGCGGGGATCACCCATATCCGCAGACAGCTTCTGGCGTTAAAGATCCGTTATTACAAGGTAAAGGGTGAGACGGAGCATTACAAAGAGGCGGCGGCGCAATATTTTGAGCTGGCAGAACTGATGGAAAACGAAAACCGTTACACGGTGCTCAGCATGTTAAATATCCGAAAATCCTTAGAGGAGACGGCAAAACAGCGGAAAGCCATGGAAGAGCAGAACCGTATCTTGCAGAAACGCTCGGAGACGGATGCGCTGACCGGCATGTACAACCGTTTCCGGTTGAACGATTACGCGGAAGAGGCGTTTCAGCGCGCAATGCGGGAGCGGACGCCGCTTGCCGTGGAGATTCTTGACATTGATTACTTTAAACAGTATAACGATCATTACGGACATCAGGCAGGGGACGACTGTATCCGTCATATCGCCGACTGCATCCGGGATCTGATGCGGCAAAGCGGTATCTTCGGTGCGCGTTACGGCGGGGACGAATTTATATTGATCTACGAGGGCTGCACCAGGGAAAAAGTACTGGAACTGGCGCTTCAGCTGCGGGAGAGCATTTTAAACCTGAGACTGGAGCACAGCTGTTCCCCGGCGGCGGAGTATGTCACGATCTCACAGGGCATCTGTTTGGATGTCCCGCGCGAGGATGGAAAGATCTGGGATTTCCTGCATACGGCGGATGGAATGCTGTATCAGGTGAAAAAGCAGAAGCGAAGCAACGTAAGCATCGGCGCTTTCGGAGAAAAAGAAGGAACGATCTACGGACAGGAACCGAAAAGCGATTCTTTCGTATAATATGGTAAGACGGGATTTAAAAATTCGCAATCGAATCTCTTTTTACCAGAAGAAGTACAACAGGAAAGATCAGGTTTAACTACCGGTTTATCGATTGCTTTCTATAGAGCGGGATGGCAGATGCAATCCCGTGTACATAAAATCGTATGCCCGTATGTTTTATGAAGGTTTTGGAAAGTCTATGAAAGAAGAAATAAAAAATTATACCTATATGCTTTTGTGCGCGGACGGGACGTATTACACCGGATGGACGAATCAGATCCGCAAACGCATCCGGGCGCACAACAGTGGAAAGGGAGCCAAATACACGAAAGGCCGTGGGCCGCTAAAGCTGGTGTATCTGGAGATCTCGGATACGAAAGAGGCGGCGATGAAACGGGAGGCTGCCATAAAAAAGCTGACGCGGAGGGAAAAAGAGGCGCTGATACAGACGGAGGAATCCCTGGCGCTGGTGCGTCAGGTCACAGAAATACCGTTTGACAATTAAAGATACCTCTGCTATGATAGCAACGACATGTAGAGTTATGGGCTGTTGTGCAATCCTTGGTAACTTTGTAGATTGTATAGCAGCTTTTTTTGATGAAAGAAAGGAAATAAATGGAGACATTAAGGTTTGATGAATTAGAATTAAGCCCGCAGATTCTGCGCGGTATCAAAGATATGGGATTTGAAGAAGCATCTCCGATCCAGGCACAGGCGATCCCGGTTGTGTTAAGCGGCAGAGACGTGATCGGCCAGGCGCAGACCGGAAGCGGAAAGACAGCTGCGTTTGGAATCCCGATGCTTGAAAAAGTAGATCCGGACAATAAAAAGACACAGGTCATTATCCTTTCCCCGACCAGAGAGCTTGCGATCCAGGTGGCGGATGAGATCCGCAAACTGAGCAAATATATGCACGGGATCAAGATCCTCCCGGTATATGGCGGACAGGATATCACAAAGCAGATCCGTTCCTTAAAGGGCGGCGCACAGATCATCATCGGTACACCGGGGCGTGTCATGGATCATCTGCGCAGAAAAACGATCCGCTGTGAACATGTGCATACCGTTGTGCTGGATGAGGCGGATGAGATGTTAAACATGGGATTCCGTGAGGATATCGAGACAATCCTTTCCTATATCCCGGAGGAACGCCAGACGGTCTTATTTTCCGCAACCATGCCAAAGGCAATCCTTGACATCACAAAGAAATACCAGAAAGACGCGGTAACGATCAAGGTGGTAAAAAAGGAACTCACCGTTCCGAGCATCGACCAGTATTACTATGATGTAAAGCGCAAGGATAAGGTGGATGTGCTGACCAGACTGTTAGACTACTACGATCCGAAGCTTTCCATCGTATTCTGCAACACCAAGCGTATGGTAGATGAGCTTGCGAGCGAACTGCAGGGCAGGGGATATTTTGCGGAAGGACTGCACGGAGATATGAAGCAGTCCCAGAGAGACCGTGTCATGAACAGTTTCCGAAACGGCAAGACCGAGATTCTGATCGCGACGGACGTGGCGGCGCGTGGTATCGATGTTGACGATGTCGAGGCGGTATTCAACTTTGACATTCCGCAGGATGACGAGTACTATGTACACCGTATCGGCCGTACCGGACGTGCAGGCCGTACCGGACGCGCGTTTACGTTTGTGCGTGGAAAAGAAGTATACAAATTAAAGGATATCCAGCGCTACTGCAAGACCAAGATCCTTGCACAGCCGATCCCGACCAGCGAAGATGTCGCGCAGATCAAGATGGAAAAGATCATGGATAAGATCGAGCAGATCATTGATGAGGAAGATCTGACAGATATGATCAATCTGATCGATGAGCAGGTCAATGAGTCGGATTATACTTCGATGGATATTGCGGCGGCATTCCTTAAAATGGCACTGGGCGAGGGCGACAGCAGCGAGGCGGATGACGCCAACTACAATTTTGGTGATACCGGCGCGGAAGACGGTATGGTACGTCTCTTTATCAATATCGGAAAGAAACAAAAGGTAAAGCCGGGCGATATTTTGGGAGCGCTTGCAGGGGAATCCGGTATGCCGGGTAAACTGGTCGGCGCGATCGACATGTATGATAAATATACGTTCGTTGAAGTTCCGTGTGAATATGGAAAAGAAGTGCTTCAGGCGATGAAAAACGTAAAGATCAAAGGAAAATCGATCAGTATCGAACCGGCAAACAGCAAATAAGATACGGGGGAAAGAAACATGGGATTATTTGGAAAGAAAGACCGCAAGAAGGCGGGACAGTTTATATTTCTGACAGAGCAGATCTTTTCCATGGGGCAGATCGGGATCGCGGCAGTCGGAACCGTGAGCGGAAAGGTGCATGTGGGAGATGCCGTTTATCTGTATCATCCCGGCGTTCCGCTTGCCGCGGCGAGCGTAGATAAGTTAGAGCTTGCTCCGGGAAGAGGCGCAGAGGAAGCGGAAAACTGCATGGTTTCTCTGCATTTTGAAAATATGCGGCGGGAAAATATACAGAGATTTGCCGTGCTCAGCAATATCCGTCCGGATCAGATGGCGGAGCAGAAGGAAACGGTGGAAAATCCACAGCTGCGCGGACTGCTTTCGGGTTACGCGAAGTTTGAAAAGGAGCCGGAGTTTCTGCGGTTGTTTCATTACAGCATCGCGCATGCCAAATTTATGATGGCGGTGTTTGCGGATGGAACAAACCTGTCCTTCCCAACGGTGGCAAACACGGATGGAACCTCTGCGATCCCGGTATTTACGGATCCGGAAGCGCTGCTTAGATGGCAGAATGTCTTTGACGAAAAGCATCCGAAGAAGACGGCAGTGCAGACCTTTGGGGAAGCAGCCGCGCTCAGTCAAAACGGGAATGACGGGATCGTGATCAATCCGTTTGATGACGCGCCGTACTTTTTATCCAATGATCTCATAACAAAGATTTCCCGGTAAATAAAAAGAAAAAAGACAGTAAAAAGAGAGGACGTGACGTCCTCTCTTTTTGGGGAGTTTAGGATAAAATAAAAGGAAGGTATCCTTTTAAGGAGTTTGGCTTGTTTGTGTTTCTGCATATAATATAATACAGGTTTTAAGAAAAGTCAACTTCTTTTTGTGCAAAAAACATAAAAAATACAAAAAATGCAAAAGAACAATGTGTAAAAATACTAAAACACAGTAAAGAACTAGGCTGTGCGTTCTACGGTTTCGTGAATTTCTTCTGTGCCGGAAGCGTGCATACGGTCATATTCCTCAATATATACATTCATCTTTCCGGCGTCTGCCGCAAGTTCTGCGATCACATTGTTTACCGTCTTAAATCGTTCTGCGTTATCGGAGCACATCGCGCAGGTTTCCTCGGAGGAAGCGCTGATCTCCTCACTCGTCGAGGAGAGCGTGTTGGTGTCATCGATGAGCGTCTTATTGGTCTCTGTCAAAAGTCTGGTCTTTTCATTCATATCCTCAGATTTGTGCTTGAGATCCGAAAGATCCAGGCGGATCTCGGAAAAATTCGTCTCGATCGCATGGATCATATCGACCTGTTTTTCCATTTCATTCATCACGGTATCCATAGACGTAATAGTATCGGTCGCGTTGTCGTTTAATTTGGTGATGATCGATTCGATATTTTCCGTAGAGTCTTTGGTCTGTTCGGAAAGCATACGGATCTCCTCCGCGACAACGGCAAAGCCTTTTCCGGCTTCCCCGGCACGGGCTGCCTCGATCGTGGCATTTAGCGCGAGCAGATTCGTGCGTGAGGAGATCTGCTGGATGATACCGATGATCTTCTGCATATCCTTGGTGTGGTCGTGAAGTGCGGTCATATTGGATTTTACGGTATGGTTTTCCCACTCGTAAAGGCGGATCGCGTCGGCGGAAATACCAAGCAGGTCTGCGACTTTGTGGATGGTATAATGAATGTTCATGTGATCGCTCCGTTCTTTTTGGCAATTATTATAGCACCGTTAGGAAAAAACTGCCATGTGCAAAAGCGAATAATTGTAGGTATGAATAAAATATTTTCGGAATAGGATAGAACATAGTAGATACAGGGAGGCCTTTTATGCAGCGATTTGTTACATATATCTATGCTTATGAAAATAATAACAAAAACCAGAATGTCGGGTTTGCCAAGGTGGATATCCGGGGCGATTACTGTCAGGTGGAAATCCATTTGAAACGAACCGGATATACCAATGTGAAGTGTCCGGTCTATCTTTTTGTGCGGGAAAATGAGGTGATCGTCGGCGTGGAGATCGGCGAGATCGCGCTGGTAAACGGCTGCGGCGATTTTGTGCGCCAGTTAAACTGTAATGGAGTGGGTGAGACACCCTATTGCATGAAGGATATGAAAGGGATCCTCATCTTTTTGGATGATACGGTCATGTTTGCGAGCCAGTGGGATGAAAGGGCAATCTACCGGGACAATTTTAAGCCCTATGAGGAGACAAAAGAGATCCCGGTGGAGCAGCTGGAGGACGCAGCAGAGGAGCCGGAGGAATCCGGTCAGATGGAGAAATTGCAGGTCGAGAGCGTGCAGGCACAGCAATCCGGGGAACAGCAGTCGGAGGAACTACAGCCGGAAGCGCAGCGGTCCGGGGATATGTGGATGGATTTATGGGAAAAGCTTAACGGGATGTATGGAGCAAAAAATCTGTTTGAAAATATGCCGGAGATCTCTGGGATCCACATGGAATTAAAGGATTTGCGGGAACTGCCAAAGAAGTACTGGTATCTCGGCAGCAACAGCTTTTTACTGCACGGTTTTTTCAATTACCGCCATCTGCTCCTTGGAAAAGTGGAAAATGAGAGCGGAAGAAAGTGGTTTATCGGCGTGCCGGGCATTTATCAGAACCAGGAAAAAGTACTTGCGGCGGTCTTTGGATTCCCGGAATTCCGACAGGAAAAGGACACCGGGGTAAAGACCGGGCAATTTGGCTACTGGTATCGTTTTATGGATGAATGAGACTGTAAAGATAATGATCGGCCCATTCGCCCTGGATCCGGGCGTTTTGCCGGAGCAGTCCCTCGCGCTTGAAATACAGGGATTCGAGCAGGCGGATGGACGGGGTATTTCCGGGCATGACGCACGCAGTGATCCGGTGCAGACCGAGATCGCCGAACATGATATCAATGCCCTCGATCAGAGCTTCCGTCGCATAGCCATGGTGCCAGAAGCGCTCGTCAAATTTGTAACCGACCTCACAGCTGTCATAGATAGAGCGTGTGATGTCGCGGAAACAGATGGTTCCGATGATCCGGTCGGGATCGTCTTTTAAAAACACATAAAAGCGCACGGCGGAAAGCTGCACGGTCAGATTATATTCGCATAGCAGAACGGATTTCTGGTATTTTACGGTATAAAAATTGTCCGGCCGGCTAGCTTCATATTTTTCAAAAAGTTCTTTGTTGTCCAGATAGAAACAGAGGACTTTTTTTGCGGCCTCCGGGCGCAGTACTTTTAAGATCAGTCGGTCAGTCTCATAAATCAGGTTCATAGTTTGGTCTACTCCGTAAATTTTGCTATATTTGAATTCTATGTTATTATTATAGCAGATATTGACCGATGCGAAATAAAAATATGTGCGGGAAGGAAGGATGAGCCGGTGGAAGAACAGGAAAAATTCATGCGCGAAGCGCTAAAACAGGCAAAGAAGGCGTATAAGATCGGAGAGGTGCCGATCGGCTGCGTGATCGTGCAGGACGGAAAGATCATTGCCCGTGGTTACAACCGCAGAAATACGGACAAGGTCACGCTGGCGCATGCCGAGATCGCGGCGATAAAAAAAGCCAGCAAAAAGACCGGTGACTGGAGGCTGGAGGACTGTACGATGTATGTGACCTTAGAGCCATGCCAGATGTGTGCCGGGGCGATCGTGCAGTCACGCATGAAAAAGGTTGTGATCGGATGCATGAATCCCAAAGCCGGCTGCGCCGGATCGGTGTTAAATCTGCTTCAGATGCAGGAGTTTAATCATCAGGTGGAGCTTGAGCGGGGAGTGCTTGAGGAAGCGTGCTCAGAGATATTAAGCCGCTTTTTTAAGGAGCTGCGTGTGCGCAACAAAAAGGCGAAACAGGAATTGACAACCCCATGAAAAACCGTTATACTAAAAGAACTCGGGCAGCCGGGGGAGTAGCGGTACCCTGTACCAGCAATCCGCTAGAGCTGGGGTGATATCCCGCCGCGGGTTTTTGGGCTGTAAAGCTGCCCTTCGCAAGTGGCGTTGAAGTCTGGGTCTTACGCAATAGGAACTTACGAACCGTGTCAGGTTGGGAACAAAGCAGCACTAAGTAAGAGCTCTTATGTGCCGTGGGGTCGCCTGGGCCGAGCTAACTACGGAGGTAACGTTTGTGGTCCGGATTCAAAGCGGGATGCCCGATAAAAAAGAGTACAGAAGTATAAGACACTGGCTGATGATGCAGGTCTTATACTTTTTTTATTTGACGGACACGGATCAGAGCGGGATGCGGGAAGCATTTCGGCTCTGTAATGGGGACGAGGAAAGGAAGCAGATATGATACAGGATATTTTTCCGCATGTTTATCACAATGAATTTACACCGCACGCACCGAAGGCGCAGGATATCGTGCTGATCTTTGACGGAAATGAGGTGCTGCTAGATGAAAAGAATAAATGGATGCTCACATTTGAGGAGGTAAAAGCGCGGATCGGGGAACAGGAGGCAGAGTACCGCTATCTTTTTCAGATTGATGACACCGGATTTTTCTATTTGCGCAATGTGGATGTGGACAAAATACCGGGGCTTTGCAGGTGCAGGAAAAACATTTTCCGTACCTACGCGCCGCGTCATCTTGCGTTTGCGGGCATTACGGCATTTAATCTGTATCAGTGGCGGGAGAGCCATCAGTTTTGCGGAAGATGCGGCGGGCAGTTAGAGCCGGATGAAAAGGAGCGCGCAATGCGCTGTCCGAAGTGCGGAGAGATCGTCTATCCGGTGATCTCCCCGGCGGTTATCATCGGTCTGATCGATCCGGAAAGAGACCGTATCCTGTTTACGAAATATGCGGACCGTGATTATAAAAAATACGCGCTGATCGCCGGCTTTTCGGAGATCGGAGAGACACTGGAACAGACTGTGGCAAGGGAAGTAAAAGAGGAGGTCGGGCTTTCGGTCAAGAACATCCGCTATTACAAAAACCAGCCGTGGGCATTTACGGGAACACTTTTAGTCGGCTTTTTCGCGGAACTGGATGGAGCGGATGACATCACGTTAGAGGAGGACGAGCTCGGAGAGGCGACCTGGTTTACCAGGGAAAATATGCCGCCGACCGACAATGATATCTCGCTGACAGCGGAGATGATGGAAGTATTCCGGCGGGGTGAGGAGAAGTAAGGATGCCGGCCCGTATGCATACTGGCTTGCATCCGGTATTGCAACAGACTGCGACAGCACAATGATCGAAAATGACATTGAACTGTTCTGCAACGAAAATCTGGCGCAGTAGGGCAGGAAAACAGCATAAAGATAGAGCATATAAGAGAGGGAAAGGTGTTCGCAGCAGTTAAACGCTGTGAACATCTTTCTTTTTTAACAGGAAAATGGCGGTTTCCAGGAATAAAAACAGGAAAAGCGCGGCAGAAAACAGAAACGGCACATAAGTGCCTGCCATATTATCCGTAGCGGAATTCGCGTTCATTGCGAGCATCATAAGCGCATAAGGCCAGAAATAGCCGGCGCCCTTTGCAACTATGCCAAGACTTACGATGCTGCCGAACAGGGCAAGGATGACCGGAACGGAAAAACTCCGGATGACCATGGAAAGTAGTAGGGACAGCGCAATGATCCCGAGACTTCCGATACAGCCGCGAAACAGCCAGAAAATACAGGAAAGCGGCATCAGACCGGGCAGACCGGCGAGTTTTCCGCAAACGAAAAACAGGATGCCGATCCAGATCTGGGTGAAAACGGTCATCTGAAACAGGACGATGAATTTTGCCAGGATCAGATCTTTTAATGGAACCGGCGCGGTCATAAGAAAGTTCCAGTTGTGGTTTAAATGTTCCATGCGCCAGAGATACGCGGCATAGGCGGCGATCAGAGGAGCATAGAAAAAGTCCGTATAAAACAGCGTGTGCTGGGTCCACAGGCTGTACCAGCCATTTTTTAAGACGGCAAGATTGCCGAGGTAATTAAAGGTTCCCATAATGGCGGGAAAAACAGGTACGATCAGAAACAGGAGCCAGATGGCAGAGGATCTCAGTTTCTTTCGTTCTGCGCGTATGCATGATCTTAACATATTAAACATCCTTTCTTTCAAATAAAGCGGTTCCGATGATACCTGCCAGAACAAGCAGGATCAGGATAACGAGCAGATGACCGGTGGAGAGCGGTGATTCCAGGTAGGAAACCGTGCGCGCCGCAGAATCCCAGTTGATGTGGACGGTCGCGAGCTGGCAAAAATAGGACCAGATGACAAACTGGGCAAATGTTTCCGAAAAAAACAGTGAAAACAGTCCGAAAAAGGAGCCGATCAGACCGATCGCAAGTGGAATGATCTGGTTATCAAAGAAAAACGAAAGGATTTCCTGAAACAGATAGATGCATGTGCCGGTCAGAAAAGTGGTCACAAAAAAGCTGATCAGATGTGTGACCGGAAGCGGCTGTGTGAATGCAAGTTTTTTTCCAAAGAACAGGATAAGCAGGCATTCAAAGCACGCAGTTACCGCAAAAAGCAGGGTTCCGATCAGGGATTTGGCAAAAAAGATATTCCCGCGCTTTTCCAGTGTACATAACAGCTTCAGTGTGTTTCCCTTGTGCTCGGTGTCCCAGATGCGGCTCGCAAGTACCGCGAGAAACAAAGGAAACACGACCGTGTTGATGGTGGGAAGGCTGTAAAGCATGGAAAAATAACCACTTGCACGGGCAGCATCATCCACATGCCTAAAATCCATGGCGCACCACAAAAACAGAAAGCCGTACAGGCAGAGCATCAGCAGTGGAAAATGGCGCCGCCGCATTTTTTTTAATTCTGTATGAAAAGCTGCGATCATGATAAGCACACACTCCTTCCGGTCAGGTCTAAGAAGATGTCTTCCAGACTCTTTTTGGATTCTTCGATCCGAAAGACTTCGATGTGATTCGTGATCAGTGCGTGCAGAACGCCGGAAAGCTCAGAGTCGGAGAGCATTGGCAGAGAAAGGATCGTATCTCCGCGATCCGGCCCGGAGGTGGAAAGCGATGCCGGAACATGCTTCTCCTTTAACAGGGAAAGCGCGCGTTTTGGTTCGGAGGTGCGCAGATGCAGACTTTCCTGGCTGTGGGCGTGCAGTACATGGAGAGAATTTTCAAATAAGAGCTCTCCGTGATCGATAATGCCGATCTCGGTCGCCATCTGGTCGATCTCAGACAGCAGGTGGCTGGAAACAAGTACGGTCATCCCATACTGTTTCGGGAGGCGGCAGATCAGTTCGCGGATCTCCTGAATACCGGCAGGATCGAGACCGTTTGTCGGTTCGTCAAGCAGGATCAGTTTCGGATTTCCGAGTAAGGCACAGGCGATGCCGAGACGCTGTTTCATGCCGAGCGAGTAATGCTTTACCTTCTTATTCCCGATGTCGTTTAAATGTACGATTTCAAGGGCGTGGGAGACGGACTTTTTGTTTACGCCCTTTAATGTTGCGGCAATTTCAAGATTTTCCTGTCCGCTTAAATGTCCGTAGTAGGCAGGTGATTCGATCAGTGAACCGATCATGGAAAGAACGGTAAGTCTGTTTTTCTCATTCATGGTTTTGCCGAGAATGCGCACAGCTCCGTCGGTTGGTTTTACAAGTCCTAGCATCATTTTCATGGTCGTACTTTTTCCGGCACCGTTCGGACCTAAAAAACCGTAAACACAGCCGGATGGTATGTTTAAGTTTAAGTGGGAAACACGCAGTTCACCCTTATATTCCTTGCATAGATTTTTTGTCTGGATTGCGTAGTTCATGATGGATACCTCTCTTTCTTAGCCGGGGACAGATGTGTTGTCGCTGTCCTGCGATAAGTCTAAGATAAAACAGAGGCCTTAGATCTGACTGAAGTGCCCATTAAGATTAGCTTAAATTTGGGTATAGAAAAAATGGAGATAGGGGGACTCGAACCCCTGACCTATACGTTGCGAACGTATCGCTCTCCCAACTGAGCTATATCCCCATTTGACGAAGTTTATTATAACACCATTCTGTAAAAAAAAGCAAGACGCACTGAAAAATAAATTGAAAATCTGCGCTGCCTTAAATTTGCCTTAAATTTTGCCCGGATTTCTTTCAGAAAGCATAGAAAACCGCTATAATTGTGGAAAGAAAAGAGATGGGAGCAGATTTTATGGAACGGATACAGGATGCCAAAATATTACTGGTGGACGATAATGCAGAACTTCTGGAACTGCTGTTAAAAATACTGGCCGGGGAAGGTTATAACAGGCTGTTTCCCGCAAAAAACTGCAGGGAGGCAAGGGAGCTTTTTGAGAATGAACAACCGGATTTTATGATCCTTGATGTGAATCTGCCGGACGGCGACGGATTTCATTTATTTATGGAATTCCGGGCAAAAGAGGATGTTCCGGCATTGTTTCTTTCGGCGCGCGATGAGGATCAGGACCGGCTGTTCGGACTTGGGCTTGGTGCAGATGATTATATCACAAAGCCTTTTCTGACGCAGGAGCTGCTGCTTCGGGTCTCATTGATCCTAAAACGGACTTACCGCACGGTGCTAAATCCCGTGCAGACTGCCGGGATAAAGATTGGAAACGCCATGGTGGATTTTCGGAGCGCAACGATAAAAAAAGATGGCGCAGAAAGTGCGCTTACGGCGAAGGAACTTGCTATTTTAAAGAAGCTGGCGGACAACCGGGGCAATATCGTGACTTTTGACATGCTCTGCGAGGCAGTCTGGGGGGATGGCTATTATGGCTATGAAAATACGCTGATGGTGCATATGAGGCATCTCAGGGAAAAGATCGAGGACAATCCATCGAAACCGGAATATATTTTGACCGTGCGGGGACTCGGCTACCGGCTGGCAAAAGAGGTGGCAGAATGAAAAGTCTATTTAAGATCATGCGAAATTACGTCGGCACGGCAGTTTTCATCACCTGTATGGTTTTAGTGCTGAATTTCATGCTGTTAGCAGGACTGACCCTGCATTATGGAACGCAGAGTGAAGCAAAGGGAAAAATCTCGCAGATCGCGCGGGAGATCCAAAACAGCGGGGACGGTTATGTCCTTACAGATCAGGGAGAAACGCTTTTAAATGGTTATGCATGGGCATTTCTGCTGGATGCCGGGGGAAATGTCATCTGGAGCTATGACACACCGGAGGATTTCCCCGAGAGGTATACAGCGGCGGATGTTGCGGCGTTCAGCAAGTGGTATCTGGACGACTACCCGGTGCAGTGCTGGAAGCAGGGTGAAAAGCTGCTTGTAGTCGGAGAGGAAAAGGACAGTGTCTGGAAACACCAGATGGAGTTTGGAATGCCGTTTATGAAAAAGATTGGATCGATGTTTAGAACCATACTTCTGGCAAACGGAGGGCTGATCCTTTTATTTTGTTTTTTCTTCGGACTGCATTTTTACCGTTCGCTTCGTCCGCTGGCAGCAGGGATCGAAGATCTTGCAAAAGAAGAAAGTATTCATTTGCAGGAAAAGGGCATGACGGGAGAACTGGCAGAAAAGTTAAATCAGACATCGGAGCGTCTGGAGCGGCAGAAAGCCGTGATCGAGGCGCGGGATACAGCGCGGACAAACTGGATCGCTGGGGTGTCGCATGATATCCGTACACCGCTTTCGATGATCATGGGCTATGCCGAGCAGCTTCTTTCTGCGGAAAATATGGACGCCGAGCAGAAAAAACAGCTTGGTATCATACGGGATCAGGGTGTGAAGATCAAGCATCTGATCGAGGATCTGAACCTGACATCAAAACTGCAGTATCAGATGCAGCCGCTGCGGCAGGAGGAGTTTCATCCCGCAAAGCTGATGCGGCAGATCGTTACCTCGTATTATAATAACGGACTTGCCGGGTGCTATGAGATCCATTTCGATGCGGCGGGAAAAGTGGAGCCGATCCTCATCACAGGCGATGTGAGCCTTTTGACGCGGGCGTTTGAAAATCTGATCGGGAACAGCATCCGCCATAATGAGAATGGCTGCACGGTTGACATAACTATGAATACCTGCACAGATGGAAGCGGGATGGGCTGGCTTGTGACGGAGATGAAGGATGATGGCTGCGGGATACCGGAGAACGTGATACAGGGACTGGAAGAAGAACAGATGGGAAGCGGACAGCAGAGCGGGCAAATAGCCGGGCAGCCGCAGACTGAGAAGGAATCCGTCAGCAGACCGCATATCATGGGGCTTTTTGTGGTAAAGCAGATCGTTCTCTCCCATGGCGGAAAATTTGAGATCAGGGCGGCAAAAAAGGGTGCGGATATCCGGGTGCTGCTTCCGCTTGCGGCGGAGAAAACGGCGGAAAAGAGGACGGAGCAGAGATGACGGTTTAAGGTTCCAGTGCGGAATTCATGTGTTCCATTTTTTCCTCTGCTTGATAAATGAGGCGGCTGCATTCTAAAAGCTCATCGGAAAAATCTTCGGTATTTACAATGCCGTTGCTGATGGTCTTATATTTGATATCATGCTCCAGACTTGCCCAGAGATCCATGGCGAGCGTGCGGATCTGAAGCTCCACCGGAACCAGCTGTTTTTTGTTCATGAAATAGACCGGAACGCGTACGATCATATGTAAGCTGCGGTAGCCGTTCGGTTTCGGATTCTCAATGTAGTCTTTGACATCAATGATGTAAAGGTCATCCTGTGCCATAATGCGGTCACGGATCAGATAGACATCCTTGATATACGGGCACACGACACGCACCCCCGCAATGTCAAAAATGTTGTTGCAGGCACAGCCAAGGGTCAGATTCAGATCCTTTTTCTGTAACTTGCCAAGAATACTCTGCGCGGATTTCAAGCGCGTGTCGATATGGTGGATCGGACAGCGCTGTTTGCGGAACTTGAATTCATCCTTGATGATATCAAGCCTTGCCGTTGTCACACACATGGCGGCGTTGTACATCCGTAAGATCGGTTCCATCGTCTGGGAAAATTCATCGGTGATATCCGCGATCTTTTCCATGCTGTCATCTACACCGCGCTGCATCGGCACGAGCTCATTGACCGAAAAGACATTGTTCTGTTCGGTTACATACTGATTGACCTCGATGTGGTTGTTGATTTCTATGTTTGTAATATTTGATGTGTTTGATTCTGAATTGTTTTTTCCTTTCATGTAAAATCCCCCGTTTAATTTCTACATTTATCATTATAACAAAAAGATATAAAATGGGGATAAAGGAAACATTAAAAGTTTATGAAATGCGTTGTTGAAAGAAAAAAGCACTATCTGCAATGTATTTAGCACATAATATATATTTGTTTCAAAAAGTGCCATGTATAATATTTTTATAAAATAAGAAGAAATGCTGTCGCGGCGGCAGTGTGCTGCATAAAATAAAAGGATGGGAGAATGGATGATGAAATTTACAAAGATGCATGGCTGTGGAAATGATTATGTTTATATAAATTGTCTGGAAGAAAAAGTAGACAATCCGGCAGAGCTTGCCAGACGTGTGAGCGACCGTCATTTTGGCATCGGTTCCGACGGGCTGATCCTGATCTGTCCTTCCGATCGGGCGGATGTGCGCATGCGCATGTTCAATGCGGACGGTTCGGAGGGTGAGATGTGTGGCAATGGCATCCGCTGCGTGGCGAAGTATGTGTACGATCATCATATCGTAGAAAAGACAGGGCTTTCGGTTGAGACCGGAGCCGGCATCAAACAGCTGGATCTTTTCACAGAACAGGGAAAAGTGGTGCAGGTGCGTGTGGATATGGGCGAACCGGTTCTTGCAGCGGCACAGATCCCGGTGGTATCGGACAAAGCGGAAGTTATCGGGGTTCCGGTCGAGGTTGGAGGAAAAACATGGGAGATGACATGCGTTTCCATGGGAAATCCACATGCGGTCGTGTTTGTGCCGGATACCGCAAGGCTTGATCTTATTTCTTACGGACCGCTTTTTGAGCACCATGAAATGTTTCCGAAGCGGGTCAATACCGAATTTGTGCAGGTGTTAAGCCGTGAAGAGATCAACATGCGTGTCTGGGAGCGCGGATCGGGAGAGACACTGGCGTGCGGAACCGGAACCTGCGCAAGTGTGATGGCGTGTATTTTAACCGGACGGACCGGGCACCGGGTGCTTGTACATCTCCTTGGCGGAGATCTGACCATAGAGTATGAGGAAAAGAGCAATCATATCTTTATGACCGGGCCGGCAGTCACAGTATATGAAGGAGAAATCGAAACAATCAGATAGAGAAAGGGTGGAGTTCCATGAAACTGGCTGAGTTACTGGAAAAAACGGAATATGAGGTAAGACAGGGCAGCACGGATCAGGAAGTGAAGGGTCTTGCCTATGATTCGAGAAAAGTGAGTGAGGGATTTGCGTTTGCGTGCATTTCGGGGAGTATGCAGGATGGGCATGATTTTATCCCTGAGGTGGTAAAAAAAGGCGCAAAAGTGCTTGTTGTGCAAAAAGAGGTGGAAGCACCGGAAGATGTTACGGTCATCCGGGTAAAAAATACCCGTCTGGCGCTTGCGCTCATGTCGGCTGCCTGGTTTGACTATCCGGCAGAAAAACTGAAAACGATCGGAATCACCGGGACAAAGGGAAAGACCACGACTTCCTACATGATAAAATCCATTCTGGAACAGGGCGGAATCAAAACAGGACTGATCGGCACGATCGAGGTCATCATAGGAGACAGGCGGCAGGACGCGAAAAACACAACGCCGGAGTCCTATGATATTCAGGAATTTTTTGCAAAGATGGCAGAGGCGGGACTTTCCGCAGTGGTCATGGAAGTTTCCTCGCAGGGTTTAAAACTCGACCGCGTGGCGGGAATACAGTTTGATTATGGGGTATTTACCAATCTCGAGCCGGATCACATCGGGGAAAATGAGCACAAGGACTTTGCGGAATATATGTACTGCAAGAGCCTCCTGTTCAAACAGTGCAAAGTCGGTCTGTTTAATGTGGACAGTGAGCATGTGTCCGGCGTTTTAGAGGGACGCACCTGCAGTGTGGAAACCTTTGGATTTGGCGCGGATGCCGATCTGCGGGCGGAGCAGATGGAACTTGTGCATGAACCGGGAAAGATCGGGGTTCGTTATCATGTGGGCGGAGTTATGGATTTTGATGTGGATATCAACGTGCCCGGGCGTTTCAGTGTATACAATTCGCTTGCGGCGATCGCGGTCTGCCGTCATTTTGCAGTCACTGTGCCTGAGATCAAAAAAGCACTGGCGGATGTGGCGGTAAAAGGCAGGATCGAGATCGTACCGGTGTCCTCACACTATACGTTAATGATCGATTACGCGCATAACGCAATGGCGCTTGAAAGCCTGCTTACCACATTGCGGGAGTATGAGCCGAAACGTCTCATCTGCCTGTTTGGCTGCGGGGGGAACCGCGCAAAGGCAAGGCGTTATGAGATGGGAGAGGTGTCCGCGAGACTTGCGGATTTTACGGTGGTGACATCAGACAATCCGCGCTTTGAGCAGCCGATCGCGATCATTAATGATATTCTGGTCGGGGTAAAAAAGATCGGTGGAAAATATGTTGCGATCCCGGATCGCAAAGAAGCGATCGCCTACTGCATGGCAAACGCGAAGGAAGGGGACGTGATCGTCCTTGCCGGAAAAGGCCACGAAGATTATCAGGAGATCAAGGGAAAGAAGTATCCGATGGATGAGCGGGAGCTGATCGCCGAGATAAAACGGGAAATGTTTGACAGTAGACAGCAGGATACCATATAATAAGAGTGCTATTTTTTGGCGAGACGGGAGACTTATGGTAAAAGCGGAGCATATTAGGAAAAAACTTGGCAGACGTGAGATATTAAAAGATGTTTCCGTATTCGGGGCACCCGGGGAATGTATCGGCATTATTGGTGCGAACGGATGCGGAAAGAGTACTTTTTTGTCCATTCTTGCCGGAATAGAGAAACCGGATGACGGGGATCTTACGTTTTTCCAGAAAAAACCGCTTACGGATCACAGAGTTTTTACACGCATGTGCGGATTTGTGCCGCAGGGAAATCCTCTTTTGGAAGATTTGAGTGTGCGTGATAACCTTGCGCTCTGGAGCCGAAAGGATAAAAAGGCGTTAGAGCAGGTGATCAGCCGTTTTGCACTTACAGAGATGCTTCATCTTCCGGTGAAAAAACTGTCCGGAGGCATGAAACGCAGGCTCAGTATTGCATGTGCGGCAGCGGATGATGTGCCGATCCTGGTACTGGATGAACCAACGGCGGCGCTTGATATTTTCTTTAAGGAGAGTATCCATGAATTTATCCGTGATTTTACTGCGCGAAACGGCATTGTCGTTATGGCAACGCATGATGCGTCGGAAATTGCGCTGTGTGACCGCATTTATTATATGGAAGAAGGACGAACCGAAGAGATAGCAGATACCGGAAATGTTCTGGAAAAAATTAAAAAAGGGAGAAACAAGCATGAGTGAGAACAATGAAACAAAATTTGACCCGGTGACCGGGCAGAATGTGGCACAGACACCACAGCCGGAAAACCCATATGTGACCGGACAGAATGTGGCACAGGCACCACAGCCGGAAAATCCATATGTGGCAGGACAGAATACGATACAGACACCACCGCCGCAGAATCCATATGATCCGCTGGCAGCGCCTCAGCCGTCAAATAAAAAGAATATGAAGATACTGCTTGGCGTTATTTTTGGCGTGATCGCGGTGATCGCGATCGCCATCATCTGTTGTGCGGCAAGCGGCGTGTTTACAAGCAAAAATAAAAAGGTTTTAAAAGCAGCAAAAAATACATTTGTTCCAAATGAACTTATGAAGGATCTGAATCCGGGAACAACCCTGATTGCCGGTGGAAACTATACACTGGCAGTGGAACTGGCAGGCGAGACAGACGGGGAAGATATCGGGATCAAGGCATCCTATCAGCAGAATGTAGAGCAGAAAATGCACAGTGTCAACGGAAAAGTGGAATATTCCGGTGTGAGTGTGGATTTTCATGAATATATGGATGAAGATGGACTGCTCATCAGTGTTCCGAAACAATATCCGGATGTATTTGGTTACTATTTTAATGAAGAAAAAGACGGATATGCGGCAGATATACTTGGCAACAAGTTCTTTGACGCGTTTGATGATCTCTGCCTGACCTCCATGAATGATATGGCGGCAAGCGCAAAGATGAGTGCGGACTATCTGCAGGTGTTAAAAGAAAACTATGATGCACTGGAGTTTGTGAACGCTCCGAAGGCAACGTTCCAGATCGAAGGCAAGGATGTGTCCTGCAAGGGTTATACCACTACGCTCACAGAAGAAAATGTGGATGCGTGCCTGGATGAACTTTCTGAAGTTTATGATACTTATAATAAAAACACGATCGATGATGTCAAGACCATGTGCAAAGAGCTTGGACTGGATGATGAAGACCTGAAAGATTTCGACTGCAATGCGTTTGATTCTTTAAAGGATGAGATCGATGGAATGCCGGATCTTGATGTGACATTTTATATTTACAAAAACAGACTGGCAGCAGTTGTTGTGACAGGAACCGATGAAACTGGTGATATGGAACTTGACGTGGAATTCCGCGGAGGTACCACACCGACTCAGAATACATTTATTACCTATGGCTTAAACGGGGATAGCGGTACGCTCAAAATCCTTGGAAAGACAGAGGATTCCGTGGAAAAGACCAAGATCGTAGAGGTCTATGACGGAGAAAAGACAACACTTGCAAGCATTAATTATGATTATGCGAATAAGGAACTGGAGATCGAAACGGATGACGGGGATATCATGGCGACTATCGACAATTCTGACAAGGGACTCATCATTGACATGGAAGATCTGTACAGTGCATCCACGTTAAAGCTTACCTTAAAGCGTGGCTCAAACATCAAGAAACCGGAGGGCGATGTCTTTGATATCGGAACGGCTTCTGAGGATGATTTTTATGATCTGGTCTATGACATTCAGGATCTTACCAGAGGTCTGTTTTAGGATAAAAAAATGAAGAGAATATTTGCATATTTGCGAATTGAATTAAAAAAAGGGATTCGAGTGATCCCTTTTTTTATACAATCGTTTCTGGTCACGACCGTTGTGCTTGGACTGGCGCTTGCGTTGATCTGCCATTTCATGTTACAGTCGCAGACCTTTGTAAAAATGAATATCGGAGTTGTCGTGCCGGATCAGGAGACGAATACAAGAATGGCAATGAAGCTTGTTTCCGCGATGGACAGCGTGGACAGTATCTGCAATTTCAGTTATCCGGATGAGGAGACAGCAAGAGAGGAGCTGGCGGATGGGAAACTCGCGGCGGTGATCCTTCTGACGGAGGATTTTTATGATGACGTAAATGACGGTGTCAACACGCCGGTGGATATCCTGCTTGCGCCGGACAGCCCATTTGATGAAGCGGTATTTACGGAACTCGTGCGCGCGGGAGTTTCCATGCTTCAGACTGCGCAGGCGGCGGTCTATGCCGTGGATGAAGCAGCGGGAGAATACCGGCTTTCCATGTCAAAAAGTGATATGGAATATGAACTTTCCTATCTTTATCTTTCTTATGCTTTTGCGAGAAACAGCACTTTTGCGGAGCAGGAAGAGACTCCGCTTGGAGCTGTAAGTTTGGGCGAATTTTATATCGTGTGCGGGGCAGAGGTGTTAAGTCTCGTTTTTGGAGTTTGTTTTCTGTCGCTGTATCGGTCAGAGAGCCGGGATTTTATGCGGTGTCTGCGCAGGATCGGCGTGAATGCGCCGCTTCAGTCGGTGATGCGGATCTTTGTGATGGCGCTTGACCTCTGGCTGGTCTTAACCGGCTGCTATGTCGCTTTTAACATCGTGTATGCAAAAATGATCGGATCCGTTGCAATGATCTTCCCAAGGCAGATCGCGGGATTTTTCTTCTATGCACTGGCGCTTGCGGCGTTTTTTCACTTTGTTTTCGCGTTACTGGGAGATTCGGAAAACGGAGGGCTCATCTATCTTCTGATAGCAGTATTTCTGATCATCTGCGCAGGCGGACTGTTTCCGATGGCGGCTTTCCCGGGATGGATGCAAAAACTTTCCGGTGTACTTCCGCTTGCGTGGTGGCAGAAATATCTGACCGGACTTCTCTGGACGAAGGTGGAAATAAAAACGATGCTTGTGCTCATTTTTGGCAGCATATTTTTTGGAGGGGCGGGAGCTTTTGTGTTATATGAAAAAACAAAACGATAACTTTGTTTTTTATGGAAAATGGATCCGGATGGCAGGGAAACGGCAGTTAAAAAAGTCCTCTTTTTATCTGTTTCTTGTTGGTGTCCTGTTTTTACTGTATCTGGTGCAGAATATGATTCTGCCAAGTGCGAAAAATACACGTATCGGGATCTTTGCGGAGAATGGAATCTACGCGGAAAAGACCAAAGAAGCACTGATTCATCAGGAAGGCGGGCTTGCGTTTGTGGAAGTTTCCGGCGAAGAAGAATTAAAAAATGCTGTTTACCGGGGGGAATATGACTGCGGATTTGTTTTGCCGCAGAGCCTCGATGAGGCAATGGCGGATCGGGATCTTACAGACAGCGGGACTTATATTTACAGTACTGCCACGACCAAAGGGATGGTCGCAAAAGAGAGCGTATATGCGGTGTTGTTCCGGTTTTTAAGCAGTGAACTATTAAAGGCGGAATCGGAAAATGGCACACTGTTTGAAGAAAGCAGTACCGAAGCGGCAGAGGCTGTTCTTGCCGCAAATGAGCGTTATCTTGGCGGGGATGAGATCTTTACGGTAAATTTTGTGGAAGCAGGGAATGCAGATGCGGCAGAAAGTGCAGATGCAGCAAAAAGCGGGAATGAAAGCGGCGCGGATACGGCGGCCGGTGTGCTTGGAAGCTGCATTTTTGCGGCGGCACTTCTCTACGGCAGATACCGGTTTGGAACAGAGTATGAGACGATCGGGCGAAAACTGCCGGGACGAAGCAGGGAAATGATCCGCTTTTTGCAGATACTGATCCCGCTTTTTCTGTTATCTGTTCCTCTTACGGTTATTTTTGCGGTCATGCAGAATAAATCCATACTTTCGCTGATCCCTTCGATGGCGTTGCTTGTGATACAATCTGCGCTGTGGGCATTTCTCTTTTCGTTTTGTTTCCGCAGTGAACAAAAATATCTCTGCGGGATGCTTGGTGTGCTGATCCTAAGTGTGCTGTTTACGCCGGTATTTTTTGATCTCTCGGTTTATGTGCCCGCGGTGGGCGTTTTGCGCAGGGTGTTTCCGGGGTATTACTTCGGGGGATAGGGAGAAATAACATATTATCGGCAAAATAAAATGAAAATACTGGCTACGATTATATGGATATATTTTGCCGATAATGTTATAATATTTCCGATAGCGCAATCGGAGGTGTAATGGTATGAAATATATCAGTGTCAGTCAGGTAGCCGACAAATGGGGGATTTCGGAACGAAGTGTGCGTAACTATTGTTCCCAAGGAAGAATTCCGGGCGTAGTTTTGGATGGAAAAACGTGGAAAATCCCGGAGAGCGCTGTAAAGCCGGAAAGGAAAAAAAGGGCTGGCAAGATCCCGGATGATCTTTTAGCGAGACTCAAACTGGAAAAAAAGTCTCATGTTTCTGGGGGAATTTATCATAAAATACAGATTGATCTGACCTACAATTCCAACCATATGGAAGGAAACAGGCTGACCCATGATCAGACCAGATACATTTACGAAACAAATACAATAGGGATTCAGGATGCGACAGTAAATGTGGATGATGTAGTTGAAACGGTAAATCACTTTCGATGTGTAGATTTGGTGATTGAACAGGCAAATTATACGTTGAGTGAGGCGTTTATCAAGCAGCTGCATTCGATTTTAAAGACAGGAACTTCGGACAGCCGTAAGGAATGGTTTGCCGTTGGGGACTATAAAAGATTTGAAAATGAGGTGGGAGGTAAGGCAACTGCGAAGCCGGATGAAGTTGCGGATAAAATGAAAGCATTACTGAGATCCTACAATCGCTCAAAGAAAAAATCATTAAAAGAGATTGTGGCATTTCATTACAAATTTGAGCGGATCCATCCATTTCAGGATGGAAATGGTCGCGTGGGAAGACTGATCATGTTTAAAGAATGTCTCCGAAATGGAATAACACCATTTATTATTGAAGATGATATTAAGGAGTTTTATTACAGAGGACTTAACGAATGGGAAGATGAGACCGGATATCTGATGAATACCTGTCTGACAGCGCAGGATAGATTCAAAGTTTACATGGATTATTTTGGAATAAAATATAAGGATTAAAACAGCAGATACGACATCCAGGCCGTTGACTTTTTAAGTCAGCGGCTTATTTTATTTCCCATTTCATGTATAATTTCCATTCCAACAGCGCAAAAATATAGTAAATTCAAAAAACGAGGAAAAATCATATGTTTAAGAAATTAAATGATGCGCTGCCCGGTCTCGTTCGCGGCATCCTGCTTTATGGAACGGTTGTCTGGGCAGTCGGAGTCTGGTTTGTTAATGATGGGATATCTTTTACAGTGGGACTTCTCATCGGACTTGCGCTGGCGGTCGGGATGGCGGTCCATATGGCGTGGGTGCTACGGGATGTCGTGGATTTTATGGACGCGAGAAGGGCAGGCGGGCGCATTATCGCAAAATCGATCCTGCGCTATGTGGTGGTGATCGGCGTGTTTGTGTGGATGTATGTTTCCGGTATTGGAAATCTGGTTGCAGCGTTTATCGGTCTGCTCGGCTTAAAAGTTTCTGCCTATTTAGAACCGGTCATGTGGCGGGTTACCGGGCATGCAGCAGTGTGGCAGAATATGGGAGGTGAGCCGTTTGACAGGTGATGTCGATTTTATGATACATGGGATCTTTTCCTATGAACTGTTTGGACATACCGTCTGGATCACAACTTCTCATGTGTGCATTTTCATCGTTATGTTGTCACTTCTGATCTTTGCGATCGTGGCGAACCGAAGCCTTGCGCATGGGGAAAATGTGCCGACAGGATTTCAGAACGTGGTGGAACTTGTCGTGGAAAAGCTCGACGGCATGGTGGAAGGCACAATGGGAAAAGAGGTTGGAGCAGGATTCGCGAACTATATTGGCACGGTTTTTCTGTTTGTCCTTTTGAGCAACATTGCGGGACTGTTTGGATTAAGGCCGCCAACCGCGGATTATGGAACGACGCTTGCGCTTGCGCTCATCACGTTTTTTTTGATCCACATTACAAAAATAAAGAACCGGAGCGCCGGATTTATCTGGAGAGAACTTTGTTCCCCGCTGCCACCGTGGCTGCCACTCTGGGTTCCGATCAATGTGATCAGTATGGCAGCCGTACCGATCTCGCTGTCGCTTCGTCTGTTTGCAAATGTGTTGTCGGGAACGGTCATGCTGGCGTTAGTCTACGGGCTGCTTGGCAGGCTGGCATTTATCTGGCCGGCGGCGCTTCATATCTATTTTGATCTGTTTTCGGGTGCGATCCAGACCTATGTATTCTGCATGCTGACGATGACTTATATCGGACAGAATTACGAAGCGGAATCTTAGCGGAGTCTGGAAATCGGACAAAAAGAGTTAATGAAACGATTAAGAAAATAAGAAATCAGGAGGACAAAAAAAATGAATATTACAGGAACAGATTTGATATTGGCATGTTCGGCGATCGGAGCCGGACTGGCGGTGATCGCGGGTATCGGACCCGGTATTGGACAGGGAATTGCAGCCGGTTACGGAGCATCTGCGGTCGGGCGCAATCCGGGAGCAAAATCAGATATTATGTCAACCATGCTGCTTGGACAGGCGGTAGCAGAGACGACCGGTCTGTATGGTCTTCTGGTTGCTATGCTGTTAATGTTCGTAAAACCTTTTGTATAGGAAAGCGAGCGATCACAAGCAGTAAAGGAAAGGAGATCGGTTGTTGCGATGACAAGATTATTTGAACTGGATTTTCAGCTGCTCCACGATACGGTACTTCTTGCGATTTCCGTATTTTTCCTGTGTGTGGCGCTGTCCTATCTGCTGTTTGAGCCTGCGCGGAAACTTCTGCGGGAACGCACGGAGCACATCGGAGATGAGCTTCGCATGGCAAAAAAGGAAAAAAAGCAGGGAGAGAAATACCGCGCATCCTACGAGAAACACTTACAGGAGGCGGATAAAGAAGTGGAGCGTCTGTTAAGTGAGGCAAGAAGTAAGGCGGAAAAACAGGAAGAAAAGATGATAAATGAAGCAAAAGCGGAGAGGCAGCGGATACTGGCACGCGCAAAGGAGGAAGCCGGGCTGGAACGGGCGCGTGTGGCAGATGAGATGAAGCGGGAAATGATCGCAGTTGCCGCCATGATGGCTGCAAAAGTGGCTGCGGCATCGGTGACGCCGGAGGTTCAAAATAAGCTGGTGGAGGAAACACTGCGCGAAATGGGTGAGCGGACATGGCGAAGTTAGTAGAAGAAAGATATGCACAGGCGCTGTTTTTAGCGGCACGCGAGAGTGGACAGATCGATGCGTATCAAAAAGAAGTGGAAGCCCTTTTGAACATCTTTGAGGAAGAAAAAGAACTGATGCAGTTCCTGCTGCATCCGGGTGTGGAAAAGGAAGAAAAAAAAGCGGTGCTTACCAAAGTTTTTTCGGGGCGCATCGCGGGTGACATGCTTTGCTTTTTAGAGCTTGTTGCGGAAAAAGGGCATTGGAGTGAGATTGAAAGGATCTTAAAAGAGTTTCTGGACAAGGTGAAGGAATTTGAAAAGATCGGTGTGGTGTATGTGCAGACGGCGGCTGAGCTGGACGAAGAACAGCGCGCAGCATTAAAAAAGCGGATCCTCGAAACGACAGATTACAGGTCAGTGGAACTGCATGTCACGGTGGATCCGGATCTGATCGGAGGGATCATAGTGCGCATCAAAGACCGTATCTGTGACGGCAGTCTCCGGACAAGACTTGAGACGCTTAGCAGGGAATTATCGAAAATACAGTGGAAAGCAGGTGAGAACGCTTCGTGAATTTGAAACCGGAAGAAATAAGCTCCGTGATCCGGGAGCAGATGAAAAAATATGATGTGCAGCTGGAAGTGAAAGAGGCGGGCACCATCATTCAGGTGGCAGACGGAATAGCCCGCATTTACGGACTTTCCGGTGCCATGCAGGGAGAACTTCTGGCGTTTCCGGGAGAGGTCTACGGAATGGTGCTAAACCTTGAGGAGGACAATGTCGGTGCGGTTTTACTCGGCGATGCAAAAAATATCAACGAGGGCGATACCGTAAAGGCGACCGGTCGTGTGGCGGAGGTTCCGGTGGGAGACGCGCTGCTCGGCCGTGTGGTGAATGCGCTCGGACAGCCGATCGATGACAGGGGACCGGTGGCGGCAAAGCGCTACCGACCGATCGAGCGGGTGGCATCCGGTGTTATTGCGAGAAAGTCTGTGGACACACCGCTTCAGACCGGGATCAAGGCGATCGACGCGATGGTGCCGATCGGACGTGGACAGCGTGAGCTGATCATTGGAGACCGCCAGACCGGAAAGACAGCGATCGCGCTGGATACGATCATAAACCAGAGAGGACAGGGTGTAAAATGCATTTATGTGGCGATCGGGCAGAAGGCATCGACGGTCGCATCGATCGTAAGGATCTTAGAAAACCACGGAGCGATGGAGTATACCACAGTGGTCGCATCGACGGCGAGCGAACTTGCGCCGCTTCAGTATATTGCGCCGTATGCGGGATGCGCGATCGGCGAAGAGTGGATGGAAAACGGTGAGGATGTGCTGATCGTCTATGATGATTTGAGCAAACATGCGGCGGCATACCGTACACTTTCGCTGCTGCTCAAAAGACCGCCGGGGCGTGAAGCGTATCCGGGAGATGTCTTTTATCTGCATTCGAGACTTTTGGAGCGCGCGGCAAGGCTTTCCGATCCGCTTGGCGGCGGTTCGCTCACGGCACTGCCGATCATAGAGACGCAGGCGGGAGATGTATCCGCATATATTCCGACCAACGTCATTTCCATCACGGATGGTCAGATCTATCTGGAAACGGAATTATTCAACGCAGGTATCCGTCCGGCGATCAATGCGGGGCTGTCGGTTTCCCGTGTCGGTGGTTCCGCACAGATCAAGGCGATGAAAAAGATCGCGGCGCCGATCCGTGTGGAACTTGCGCAGTACCGGGAGCTTGCATCCTTTGCGCAGTTCGCGAGTGAGCTTGACGCGGCGACCAAAGAAAAACTGGCGCAGGGAGAGCGCATCCGCGAGGTGTTGAAACAGCCGCAGTATCAGCCGATGCCGGTGGAAAAGCAGATCGTGATCCTGTATGCGGCGACAAAAAAATATCTGTTAGAGATACCGGTGCATGAGATCTTACCATTTGAGGAAGCCCTGTTTGCGGAGATCGATACAAACGCGCCGGAAATTTTAAGCGCGATCCGCGAGAAAAAGCAGCTGGATGAAGAGACGGAGAAAAAGCTGGTCGAAAGGATCTTAGTGTGCAGGGCAGCTTTTCAGGAAAGGGACGGTAAAAACAGATGACATCCATGCGCGATATCAAACGGAGAAAGGGCAGTATCGAGAGCACAAAACAGATCACAAAGGCGATGAAGCTGGTTTCAACGGTGAAGCTGCAAAAGACCAAGGAGCGTGCGGAGGAGGCAAATCCCTATTTCTCCTATATGTATCAGACCGTGAAAGCGATGCTCGCGCGGTCGGCGCAGATCGATCACCCGTATCTGACGGGAAGAGGAGGAGTAAGTATCCCAGAGTCCGCAGATGGAAGGAAAAACAAAACGGGGATCATTCTTATCACGGCAAACCGTGGGCTTGCGGGCGGCTACAATGCGAATCTGGTTCGCATGGTCACCGGCGATACCGGAAAAAAGGATGAAGTTTTGCTTTATACCATTGGAACCAAAGGGCGGGATGCATTAGAGCACTTTGGCTATCCGGTGCGCCATGATGCATCTGAGATGTTTGACGCGCCGGCGTATACCGATGCTGCAGAGTTTTGCAAACACGTCCTTGGCGATTTTACATCCGGCGAGATCGCAGGGATCGATCTTGTATACACACATTTTAAAAATACAGTGGTGCAGGAACCGGTGCGGATGCGCCTGCTTCCGGTGGACTGCGGGCAGGCTGAAGCGGATGACGTAACGCCTATGAATTATGAGCCGGATGAGGAAGAAGTAATAGAAAAGATCATTCCGCTTTATCTAAGCAGCCTGATCTATGGTGCGCTCATGGACGCGGCGGCGAGTGAAAATGCCGCGCGGATGCAGGCAATGGAGGCGGCGACCGGAAATGCGGAGGAGATGATCGAGGATCTGACGCTGCAGTTTAACCGCGCGCGCCAGAGCTCCATTACGCAGGAGCTGACCGAGATTATCGCAGGAGCACAGGAAAGTCTGGAATAGAAATAAGGAGTAACAGGAAATGGCACAGATTAAAACAGGAAAAATCACACAGGTCATCGGAGCGATTTTGGATGTCCGCTATAAAGAAGGGGAGCTGCCCCAGATTTATGACGCACTGGAGATCGTGCGTGCCGACGGGACACGATTGGTAGTCGAAGTCGCGCAGCAGCTGGGGGACGGGATCGTCCGCTGCATTGCCATGGGGCCGACCGACGGACTCATTCGCGGCATGGAAGTAAAGGCAACCGGTGCTCCGATCCGTGTACCGGTCGGGGAGTGTACGCTTGGCAGAATGTTTAATGTGTTAGGGCAGCCGATCGATGAGAAGGCACCGCCGGAACATGCGGTGTACATGCCGATCCACCGGAAAGCGCCGGAGTTTGCCGAGCAGGCGACGGACGCGGAGATGTTTGAGACCGGGATCAAGGTCATCGATCTGCTCTGCCCGTATCAGAAAGGTGGAAAGATCGGGCTTTTTGGCGGTGCGGGTGTGGGAAAAACGGTGCTGATCCAGGAACTGATCCACAACATCGCGACCGCGCACGGCGGATATTCCGTTTTTACCGGTGTTGGAGAGCGTACCAGAGAGGGCAATGATCTTTACCATGAGATGCGGGAGTCCGGTGTTATTGACAAGACCTGCATGGTGTTCGGACAGATGAATGAGCCGCCGGGATCCCGGATGCGTGTCGCGCTTTCCGGTCTTACGATGGCGGAATATTTCAGAGATCAGGGTGGAAAAGATGTGCTTTTGTTTATCGATAATATCTTCCGTTTTACCCAGGCGGGCTCTGAGGTGAGTGCGCTGCTCGGACGGATGCCGTCCGCGGTTGGGTATCAGCCGACCTTACAGACGGAGATGGGCGCACTACAGGAGCGTATCACTTCAACAAAAAACGGTTCGATCACCTCGGTGCAGGCGGTCTATGTGCCGGCGGACGATCTGACGGATCCTGCCCCGGCAACCACGTTTGCGCATCTCGATGCCACGACCGTGCTCAGCCGTTCCATCGTGGAACTCGGTATTTATCCGGCGGTCGATCCTTTAGAGTCCACATCAAGGATCTTAGATCCAAATGTCATCGGAGCAGAACATTTCCGTGTGGCGCGCGGCGTACAGGAAATCCTGCAAAAATACAGGGAATTACAGGATATCATTGCAATACTCGGTATGGATGAGCTCTCAGAGGAGGACAAGCGTGTCGTAGGGCGCGCCAGAAAAGTACAGCGTTTCCTCTCGCAGCCGCTTCATGTCGCGGAGCAGTTCAACGGATTTCCGGGCATTTACGTTCCGGTGGCGGAGACCATCCGTGGTTTTGCGGAGATCTTAGAGGGAAAACTGGATGATGTCCCGGAGAGTTGTTTCTTAAATGCGGGAACGATCGATGATGTGCGCGCACGCGCAAAAGAGGAGTGATCGTATGGCAGAGAAAGACAGTTGTTTTCATGCGTGGATCGTCACACCGGACGGCGTGTTTTATGATGGAGAGGTGACTTTTTTGGAGCTTCCGACCATAAGCGGGCGGATCGGTGTTTACCGGGAGCACATTCCGCTCACGACCGTGCTTGATCCCGGGCGCGTAGAAGTCGCCGGACAGGGAGAAAAGAAAGCTGCATCGGTCGGAAACGGATTTGCCACGATCTTAAAAGACCGTGTGACGGTGCTGACGGAGCGTGCGGAGTGGGAGAACGATTAACTGAGTTCCTCCAGACCGTAGAGCGCGGCGCCGAGTGCGCCAACGATTTCCGGTTCTTCATAAATATGAAGTTTTTCGCCAAGCTGCTCCTCTAAAACGGCGACAACCCCCGGATTTTTGGCTACGCCGCCGGTCATCATATAGGCGGGATTCAAACCGACTCTTTTTAAGAGAGACATGGCTTTCCCGGCAATGGCTTTGTGGATGCCGTGTGCAATGTCAGCGATCTCCTTATTCTGCGCGATCAGCGAAATGACTTCGGATTCGGCAAATACGCTGCACATGCTGCTGATCTCAATTTCCTCTTTGGACTGCAGGGAAACAGGTCCCAGTTCGTCGAGGCTGATCTCCAGGGAGCGCGCCATCATTTCGAGGAAGCGTCCGGTTCCGGCAGCGCACTTATCGTTCATGACAAAGTCGGCAACTTCCCCGTTTTCGTTCAGACGGATCGCCTTGCTGTCCTGACCGCCGATGTCTAAGATCGTGCGGACATCCGGAAACAGCAGATGCGCGCCCTTTCCATGGCAGCTGATCTCGGTGACAGTCTTATCCGCGAACGGGATGCTGACACGGCCATATCCGGTGGATACGATCAGGGAAATATCATCTCTCGTGAGCCCTGCTTTCTTTAATACGTCAGCCAGCGCGGCATCTGCGCTCTGGGAAGATTTTGCGCCAGTGCGGACGACAGAAAATGCCCGGATCTTTTGATTCTCATCTAAAATCACAGCGTTTGTTGAAGTAGAACCGCTGTCAATGCCTAATGTATACAAAGTATCACCCTTTCTTTTGGAGATTATTTTCTTTCCGGTCAGCGACAGACCTTTCTTCACTTGAAGTTCTTCGATAAATGCTTCCACACGCGTGCGCACCTGTCCGGCACACTGTTTGGTGGAATCCGTTTCAATTAACAGGATCGGAACATCCAGATGTTCCTTAAAATCCGCATATTCATAAGAATAAGAATCGCAGAATTTTACCGTGTGGTATAAAATGCCGTCAAGCCGGTCGGTAAAGCCATCTACCAGATTCTGCCTTGAAGCTGCCTTTAACATGCGCATACACGGGATCTGGTTGAGCAGCGCCGCTGCATAGGAGGTGAGCGGTGCTTCCTTTGATACGGAAAAATTTCGCCCCAGTCCGGTGCAGGTCAAGTCAAACAGGACATTTACGCCGTGGTCCGTTAAAAGCTGACGGATCTCATTGTTGCAGCGCGCACCCATGATGCCGATGTTTAGGGCAGAAGCTTTTGCATCGGAGATCTTTTTTGACGGACAGGCGTTCTCTTTCGTTTTTTGGGCTTTTTCCAGTGCTGCATTGTTCTGCATCATGGAAACAAAGCGGGCTTCGTCAAAGGTTTTCCCGGAAAATGCTTCATAGGAGGAGATCATTTCCCGCAGCTGTCTTTCATAGAGTGTCACGGCGAAATCATTGACCTTGCGTGGAATATCCAGTAAAAAGAAAAACTTGTCCGGGAACTGGCTCTTTAAGGTATCGTAAAGGCGGCGGATGCTGTCGCAGCAGGTCGTTAAGATCACACCCTCGTAGTCATTTTCCATGACATCTTCGAGCACGGCTTTGGTGTAAGAGCAGATATTCGCATGCATCAGCGTGTCCGCATGGTTAAAATCCGTGACAGACGGTTCGAGCCGCTTGATATCGGTATCCATGGCGGTAAACAGCTCCATGGGAGTATATTTACATACATAACCCAGCATAAATTCACATTCCTTTCTGATTTACAACTTCTAAAAATGCTTCGAGTCTTGTCTTGATCTGGCCGTCATGGCTGTTTCTGCGATCCATGCCGTCTCCGTCGATCACAAGCAGCGGAATATCCGCTTCGCGCAGTGCCTCACGCAGCCGGAACACACCGCCGGAAGACTGTTTGCAGCCCCAGTGGCAGAAATTGATGACACCGTCCGCACGCATGTCCTTTGCCAGCTTTGTGACCATGGACGCCTTGCGCTCGTAAGGACCATTGTAGAGGTTATTGAGCATCTTGGTCGCCAGCGCCTCAAGCGGATGGTCGGTATCCAACGGTTCCATATAGTCGAGGTTCATTTCCGTAACCTGGATCTGATAATCTTTTCCAAGATTGAAATAATGCTTTAACGTTTCCTGATAAAACGGCAGCAGATGTACCCAGACAATGCGCTTTCCGTGAAATTCGGGATAGCTTTTGATGTCCTCGGCAAAACTGCGGAACAGATCCAGCGTTTCCGGTGTGCCGATATTTAAGTGCGTGGCAAACAGCATGTACATCTGAAGCGTCAGCGTAGACGGGTAGTAGCGGTCACGCTGCAATTTTAAGAATTCTTTATAGCAGGCCTTGGATTCATTTTCACGGGAAAGGACTTCAGAAAGATCGTCCATGTGGAAAACTTTGCCGGTCAGCCCTTCCAGTGTGGATATCAGTTCCTTTAACTGGGACACCAGATAGGAAACAGCATCCTCGGAATAGGTATTTGGCACATCGATCACATAGGTATTGATCGAATGGTTCTTTTCGATGTAGCGGAACGTGTTGATGTTTCCGTCACAGATCATGGAAGTTGTGACGCCAAAAGCGGCAGGCGGAATGACGCCGGAGTCTACGGCACCGATGAAATTTTTGTGGTAGGAGCAGAGCGTGGAGGCGATCCCCTTTTGCTCGGCACGGTCGATAAAATAATCCTCGCAGGTAAAACCGGATAAGAACGAGGAAAGACATTCCATGGAGAGGGCATTTAAGCCGAAACACTGGAAGATCTCGACCGGAGCGAAGAGATTGGACCAGACGGTCTGATCCGGGTGCTCCAGAGCGGACAGCGTGTTTTTTACGCCGAGTGTGTTGAGTTTCCGGTAAGCCTTCGGCATCTCTTTGGCGGCAAAATGTTCGGTGCGGAACTGCTCCAAGTGAAGCCCGATGTCGATCATTTTCCGGGATACGGCAGGGTGCGGTTCGGCATACTTTTTGATGTAATTTCCGTAAGTTTTTATTGCGTTCATGCAGAAAACCATCCTTCTTATAATGTTTTCAAACATTATACCACAACAAAGAAAAGAAGAAAGTGCCAGTTTTCGAAACCCATTCTTGCGGATTGAACAGTGTCATAGTAAAATGAGAAAAGAAAAAAAGGGAAACTTCAAGGAGGATGTGACATGGAAAGATCAAAAGTATATTTTACGACCTTCAAAACGACTGGAAATGAGAATCTCCTGCAAAAGCTGCGCCGGCTGATCCTTACTGCGGGAATTCGTGACATTGATTTTACAGACCGCTATGCGGCCATTAAAATACATTTTGGAGAAATGGGAAACCTTGCGTTCCTACGTCCGAATTACGCAAAAGTGGTTGCGGATGTGGTAAAAGAATGTGGGGGGAAGCCATTTCTCACAGACTGCAATACGCTTTATGTGGGCAGCCGCAAAAATGCGCTGGATCACATGGATACAGCGTATGCCAATGGATTTTCACCTTTTTCAACCGGATGTCATGTGATCATTGCTGACGGGTTAAAGGGGACAGATGAGGCATATGTGCCGGTCAATGGAGAATATGTAAAAGAGGCAAAGATCGGACGCGCGGTCATGGATGCGGATGTTTTTATCACGCTGACCCATTTTAAGGGGCATGAGGCGACCGGATTCGGCGGAGCCTTAAAGAATATCGGAATGGGATGCGGATCCCGCGCCGGAAAAATGGAGATGCACAGTGACGGAAAGACACATGTAGATCAGACAAAATGCGTGGGATGCGGCGCATGCAAAAAGATATGCGCGCATGACGCTCCGTCTGTTACAGATGGAAAGGCAAGCATCGACATAGACAAATGTGTGGGATGCGGCAGATGTATCGGAGTCTGTCCGAAGGACGCTGTGTATGCCAACAGCAACGATTCCAATGATGTCTTAAACTATAAGATCGCGGAATACAGCCTTGCAGTCTGTAAGGACCGTCCGTGCTTTCATATTTCGCTGATCTGTGATGTATCACCGAATTGTGACTGCCATGCGGAAAATGATATTCCGATCATACCGAATGTAGGTATGTTTGCGTCATTTGATCCGGTAGCCCTCGATGTGGCCTGTGCGGATGCGTGCAACCGCCAGCCGGTGATTTTGGGAAGCGTGTTAAGCGATCATATGGAAGGACATCATCATGAGGAGGGAGACCATTTTCATATGGTACATCCGGACACCAACTGGAAATCCTGCATTGAGCATGCGGTAAAGATCGGGCTTGGCAGTGATCAGTACGAGCTGATCGAAATATAGAATAGAGAATGGGGAAAAGACGCAGGGAGACGGAAAGATGAGTACACAGGATAATCTGGAAAAAATTTTAAGAAGTATGCATGTGCTGATCGCGAAAGGGGAGCCGGCAGGACAGTCGCGCGACAGGGTGATCGTCAGCAAACAGGAACTGCTCGGCCTGTTAAAAGATCTGAATATCTGTGTATACAATATCATGGATGAGTATGAAATGACGCAGCAGAGCCATGATGAGGCGGAGCGCAAATCCAGGCGCAAGGGCGAAAAGATCGTAAAAGACGCCGGAAAAATGGCGGAAGATGTCTATGCGGCATCTGTAATGTATACAAATGAAGCATTAAACCATATTCAGCGGATTATCCAGAATGCCTCGGATTCGATGGATGAGGTCTTTGCGCAGATGAAAAATGAACTGGAAGAGCGGAAGGATACGGTGCGTGAAAACCAGTTAGAACTTGAGGGACAGCTGCACGATCTTGCGGATACGAAAAAATATCTGCAGATTATAGAAGAACGCAACAAAGAGCTGGAAAAGGAACGCCAGAAGAAAAAGTCCTGGACAAAGACTGAGAAAAAGAAGAGCCCTTATCCGGAGCCGGAGATCAAGATCAACAAAGAATACTTTATCCAAAACGGTATTCCGCTGGAAGAAGAAGGGGAAGAAGTTTCCGATACAAAAGAGGAAACCGAGGCTGCTTTGGGGCAGGCAGTTTCCGAACTGATGAAAGATCAGGAAAAAGAGAGTGAGCTGCCAAAAGAAGCGCCGGAGATCAAAGTGAATCTGGACGCGGAATATTTTAAGTGGAAACAACAACAGAGTGATGAGAAAGGAGAAAACTAGGAAGTCTTCTCAGAATAGTTTACATAATTGACCAGTTTGTCATGGGTGGCAAGAATCGCGTGATTGCCGCTCGCAAGCTGGTCTTTTATAATCTCGGTATAGATCACCGCCTTGTTGATCAGGGAAGCGTCATTGCTGTCGAGGCAGCCTTCTAAATAATCGTGCAGCGGCAGACTGTCCGCGAACTGTTCCAAAATGTGTGAAAGTTCCGTCCGGCACCAGGTAATGTCCGGAAAACGGACGGGCTCCGTCTGAATGATAAAACCGTTTGGGATCTCCTCATTGTAAAAAGACGCATCCGCCTTGGCTGCATGGATATATGGCAGGAGGGCAGATTTCTTTAAATGGGAGATAAAGGAGAGCCTGCGGATCTCGCCATAGGCTTCGGACAGGACAAAAAGAACGGCAAGTGTATACCAGATCAGACAGACCGGGGATGCCGTTAATACAAAACGGTAGGAAAAACCGAGCCAGCCAAGGAAAAGAAGTGCCAGGATACAAAATACGGGACGAAACCACAGACTGCTCATTAAGGCCTTGCGAAACAGCATAAGTTCGTTGTCTTTTAGAGGAACAAAAGTATAATGTTTTTTCATCCCAAACCTCCGGTTAAAATCTTTTCGATGCTAATATTGTATGATGTGAAAAAAATAATGTCAACCGATCAAAATCTAAAATGTAAATAAAATTTCTAATAAAAATATGAATTGCATTGACAAATAAAAAGCCAGGATTTAACATGAATCAAAATAGAAAAGTTCGTATTATGGAGTAGAAGGGAGATTATGCGATGCAGCAGGTAAACAAACCCAAAAAGCCGATGATGTTTTATTATATGGTCGTGCTGGTGATTCTTTTTCTTTTAAATTTTTTGCTGTTCCCACAGCTTTTGAAACCGGATGTAAAAGAAGTGGATTATGGAACATTCTTAAGTATGGTGGATAAAAAGGAAGTGTCCAAAGTCCAGATCGAAGATGATATGATCTATTTCCAGGATAAGGAGGAGACGCCGAATTATTACGAGACGGCGGCATTTGAAGACCCGGATCTGGTGGAACGCTTATATGACGCTGGATGCTCGTTTGACCGTGTCGTCCAAAAAGAGATGAGCCCGCTCCTTTCCTTTCTCCTGACCTGGATCCTGCCGATCCTCATTTTCGCAGGACTCGGGGAGCTGCTCGGCCGTTCCATGATGAAGCGGATGGGCGGCGGCTCCGGCGCGATGCAGTTTGGAAAGAGTAACGCAAAGATCTATGTGCAGTCCGAGACCGGGATCAAGTTTGGTGATGTGGCAGGCGAGGATGAGGCGAAGGAGATCTTACAGGAGATCGTGGATTTCCTGCACAACCCGGAGAAATACCGTGCCATCGGGGCGTCCATGCCAAAGGGAGCGCTTCTTGTGGGACCTCCGGGTACCGGAAAAACGCTGCTTGCAAAGGCGGTTGCCGGAGAAGCCGATGTGCCGTTTTTCTCCATTTCCGGTTCGGAATTCGTAGAAATGTTTGTCGGTATGGGCGCGTCCAAAGTGCGTGACCTGTTCCGCCAGGCGAATGAGAAGGCACCGTGTATCGTGTTTATCGACGAGATCGACACGATCGGAAAGAAACGTGACGGACAGGGAATGAGCGGAAATGATGAGCGCGAGCAGACCTTGAACCAGCTTCTGACCGAGATGGATGGTTTTGACGGCTCGAAGGGCGTGGTGATCCTCGCGGCGACGAACCGCCCGGATGTCCTTGATCCGGCGCTGCTCCGTCCGGGGCGTTTTGACCGCCGGGTTCCGGTAGAACTTCCGGATCTCGCGGGCAGAGAGGCGATCCTCCGTGTTCATGCGAAGAAAGTAAAAATGGGTGATGACGTTGACTTTGGCGCGATCGCGCGGGCGGCTGCGGGCGCATCCGGAGCCGAGCTTGCGAATATGGTAAATGAGGCGGCACTTCGCGCAGTCAAGATGAACCGGGCTTATGTGATGCAGGAAGACATGGAAGAAAGCATAGAGACCGTTATCGCCGGTTATCAGAAGAAGAACAAGATACTTTCCAACAAAGAGAAGCTTACCGTTTCTTATCATGAAGTTGGTCATGCGCTTGTCGCGGCGCTTCAGACGCATTCCGCCCCGGTCACCAAGATCACGATCGTACCGCGTACTTCAGGGGCGCTCGGCTATACGATGCAGGTGGATGAAGGAGAGCGCAACCTGATGTCAAAAGAAGAACTGGAAAACAAGATCGCGACGCTCACCGGTGGACGGTGCGCGGAGAAGCTGATCTTCCATTCAATCTCGACCGGTGCCTCGAATGATATTGAACAGGCGACAAAGCTTGCGCGCGCCATGGTGACCAAATACGGTATGTCTGAGGAGTTTGGAATGGTAGCGTTTGAGACGGAAACGAACGCATATCTCGGTGGAGACAGCACACTTTCCTGCTCGCCGCAGACGGCAAAGAGTATCGATGATATGGTCGTTGCCATTGTCAAAAATGCATATAAAAACGCGGAGGAACTGCTTTCCGCCAATATGGATAAACTTCATAAGATCGCGAAATATCTCTATGAGCAGGAGACGATCACCGGTGAAGAGTTCATGAAACTTTTAGAGGAGAAGGAGGAATCTTAAAAAAAGCTTAAGAATTACCAAAAGCTATTTTTAAGAAAAACTGATAAGATGAGGGAGAAGGGTGGGAAGAAATTGAACATTTTAGTATGTGATGATGATAAGGAGATCGTAGAAGCGATCGAGATTTATTTACAGCAGGAAGGCTACCAGGTATTCCGCGCGTATGATGGCGAGGATGCCTTAAAGATCTTAAAAGAAGAAGAGATACATCTTTTGATCATAGATGTGATGATGCCGAAACTGGACGGTATCCGCGCGACCTTAAAGATCCGCGAGGAGAGCAGCATCCCGATCATAATTTTATCAGCGAAATCAGAGGATACGGACAAGATACTGGGGTTAAACGTCGGGGCGGACGATTACATTACCAAACCGTTTAATCCGTTAGAGCTGGTGGCGCGCGTGAAGTCACAGCTGCGCCGCTACACAAAGCTTGGAAACGCTGCGGAAAACGGGCAGGCGGTTTATCAGGTCGGTGGTCTTGCCATCAATGATGAGTTAAAGGAAGTCACCGTAGACGGCGAGATCGTGAAACTGACACCGATCGAATACAATATTTTGCTGCTTTTGATGAAAAACCAGGGAAAAGTTTTCTCGATCAATCAGATCTATGAAAATATCTGGAATGAAGATGCCATAGGCGCAGATAACACTGTGGCGGTACATATCCGGCACATCCGCGAAAAGATCGAGATCAATCCGAAAGAACCGCGCTATTTGAAGGTTGTCTGGGGCGTTGGATACAAAATTGATAAGAATTAACGAAACAAAGGCAGGTACTCCATGAGAAAATTCCGGTATACCACGGGAACAAAAATATGGCTTGTGATATTACAGCAGATCTTTGCGGTGCTGCTTGTAGTTTCTATTGTGTTGCTCAGTGCGCTGTTTGACCGCAGGATGTTGAATACCAACGATATCTTAGATACCTCGTTTGTGAATTCGGGTTATTATACGGATGTGTTTCAAAAGACCGCCCAGGAACTGATCAAGTATGTGACGCTGAAAGAACAGTTTGAAAAAGACGGTGTCTATGACGAAGACAAAACCGTTGACGTTATGGCATATGCCAGTGGCAGGATCGGCGCGTTAAAGGAGCCGGAGGAAGACGATATTGAGGAACAGACCGGATTCCGATCGTACTATCGGCTTGGAGATCTCTTAAAATGGGCGGCTGCCGGCTATTCGGAAGATGAATCCGGGATCCTGGAGGAGGAATACACGCCGTTATCCGGGAAGAGCCTGCACCAGTGTCTTTCGGATGGTACTATGGATGAGGCTGAGGCGAGACGTATCTCGCAGATGACAGAACAGGTACTTGATACCATTAGTACGGATATTGGACTTTATAAACGTTATCTGAACAAATATGATGTAAACGACTCCAACGTGCGGTACTGGATCAGCAAAACGGGTGATTATGAGACCAGTGATCCTGAGGATGTATATACCAATATGACGGACAAAGAAGTAGAGGACGAGTTACAAAATGCCATGGAGGATTTTGGCAGCTACTTCTACTACGATAATGTCTCGCTGCGTATGCGCACGAATGTGGATGGCATGGAAGAATACTTTTATGACCAGCTGGAGCATATGGCGGGAGCGGTCGGAGAAAATACGGTGGTTCTGATCACGGTGGATACGGACTTTCCGTATGCGGACTCGTTTGCGTCTGCCAACCGGGAATTTGGACAGTATCATCCGTGGATCATCGGAGGGATCTTTCTGCTGGCGGGCAGCATTATCTCATTTATCATGACGCTTGTGCTCATTACCATGGCGGCAGGCCGTGTGGATGGAGAGGAGACCAAGATCCGTCTGTACTGGATCGACCGTGTAAAGACAGAGGTTATCTTTGTGGCGCAGCTCCTTTTTGTGGTTTTAACTACGGTGGCGGCGATGCAGATCGTGTACGGGGAATGGAAGATACCGGGAATGCTCATTATGGCGGGAACCATGACCTATGTGTGTGACAGTGTGTTCCTGGCGCTCTATTTAAGTCTTGTGCGGCGGGTAAAAGCGGAAATGCTCTGGAAGAGCAGCCTGCTTTACTGGCTGATCTGCGGGATCACAAAGATCATAAAAAATATCCGCCTGGCGGGACGGATCTTTGTCTGCTTTGCCGGCGGAAGCGTGATATTGTTTCTGTTGCTGTATCTGGTATTTGTGCATCAGAGCTTCCTTGCGTTAATCTGCGTGGTGGGCATTATGTTGGGCGCTTTTGTCTATCAGCTGCGCAATGCCATCCAGAAGACGCGGCTCTTGGAAGGGGTAAATAAGATTGCAGAGGGAAACCTCAAGTTCAAGATCGATACCGAAGGCTTTTATGAGGCAAACAAAAAGATGGCGGACGCCGTCAACAATATCGGTGACGGACTGTACTGCGCGGTGGATGAAAACACCAAGAATGAGCGTATGAAAGCGGATCTGATCACCAATGTATCGCATGATATCAAAACGCCGCTGACTTCGATCATAAATTATGTAAACCTTATAAAAATGGAGCACATTGAGGATGAACATCTGCGTGAATATGTGGACATCCTGGATTCCAAGGCACAGCGGTTAAAGCAGCTGACGGAGGATCTTGTGGAAGCGTCGAAAATCAGTTCCGGCAATATCGAGCTTCATATGCAGTGCATCGATTTTGTGGAGCTGATCTATCAGACCGGCGGAGAATTCAATGAAAAATTCGAGGCAAAGGATCTGACTACGATCACGAAGCTGCCCAAAGAACCGGTATATATCATGGCAGATGGCAGGCGTATCTGGCGTGTGGTGGAAAATCTGTACAATAATGTCGCAAAATACGCGCTTGCGCATACCAGAGTGTATGTGACGGTGGAAGCGGGCGAGACCGAGATGGAATTTTCCATAAAAAATATTTCGGAGCAGGAACTGCATGTGGATACGACCGAGCTGACCGAGCGTTTCATCCGCGGAGATACATCGCGTTCCACCGAAGGAAGCGGACTTGGTCTTTCCATCGCCAAAAATCTTACGGTACTGATGGATGGATCGTTTACGATCGGGCTGGATGGCGACCTTTTTACAGCGTCGGTACGGTTCCCGCGCATTTCCGGCAGACAGGATCAAAATGCAACAGATTAGTGTGCTAAAGTACTTGTCAAGTGAAAAAAGTTCATATATAATGTGTGACTAGGAACACTGATGTCGGCGGTGACGCGTTTTACCGCCGATTTTGCTTACATATTCAGGAGGGAAAAATATGAAATTATACGACAAAGGCGCATATTTGTTGAACGGCACTGAGCTTGTGGAAGATGGCAGAGATGCCGCGGATATCATAAAGAGCCGGACCGGTGAGACGATAACGAGCAGTGAAGCGGCGAAAAATACGATCGCTTACGGTATTTTAAAAGAGCACAACACATCCGGCAGCATGGAAAAGCTTCAGATCAAATTTGACAAGCTGACATCCCACGATATCACATTTGTCGGTATTATTCAGACAGCCCGGGCATCCGGACTGGAAAAATTCCCGATTCCTTACGTCCTTACCAACTGCCACAACAGTCTGTGTGCGGTAGGTGGAACGATCAATGAAGATGACCACATGTTTGGACTGACCTGCGCAAAGAAGTACGGCGGAGTCTATGTACCGCCTCATCAGGCAGTTATCCATCAGTTCGCCCGCGAAATGCTTGCAGGCGGTGGAAAAATGATCCTTGGATCCGATTCCCATACCCGCTACGGGGCACTTGGAACCATGGCGATCGGGGAAGGCGGACCGGAGCTGGTAAAACAGCTGCTCAGTAAGACATACGATATCAATATGCCGGGCGTAGTTGGTGTATATCTGACCGGAACACCGGCGAAGGGTGTAGGTCCGCAGGATATCGCGCTTGCGATCATCGGAGAAGTATTTGACCGTGGATATGTAAAAAATAAAGTTATGGAATTTGTGGGACCGGGCGTTTCCAATCTGAGCGTGGACTACCGGATCGGTGTGGATGTTATGACGACAGAGACGACCTGCCTGTCTTCCATCTGGAGAACCGATGAAAAAGTAAAAGAGTTTTATGATATTCACGGAAGAGTCGGTGAATACAAAGAGTTAAATCCGGGTAAAGTAGCATATTATGACGGAATGATCGAGATCGACCTTGGCACGATCAAGCCAATGATCGCAATGCCGTTCCATCCGAGCAACACCTACACGATTGATGAACTGAACGCGAACCTTATGGATATTCTGGATGACTGTGAGAAGCGCGCCGAGGTCAGCTTCGACGGGGCAGTCAAACTGGACTTAAAGAGCAAGGTAAGAGACGGAAAACTTTATGTGGATCAGGGTATCATTGCAGGATGCGCGGGCGGCGGATTTGAAAATATCTGCGACGCGGCGGATATCTTAAAAGGAAAATCCATCGGAGCGAATGAGTTTACGTTAAGTGTATATCCGGCAAGTACACCGGTTTACATGGAACTGGTAAAGAACGGTGCAGTGGCATCTCTGATGGAGACCGGAGCGATCGTAAAGACTGCGTTCTGCGGACCATGTTTCGGGGCCGGCGATACACCGGCAAACAACGCGTTTTCCATCCGTCATTCCACCAGAAACTTCCCGAACCGTGAAGGTTCTAAGGTGCAGAACGGACAGGTGGCTTCCGTTGCGCTTATGGATGCCCGTTCGATCGCGGCAACTGCGGCAAACAAGGGTATTCTTACCTCTGCGGCAGATATGGATGTAAACTATACAAAGCCGAAATATTTCTTTGACAAGACCATTTATGAGAACCGTGTATTTGACTCCAAGGGAGTTGCAGATCCGTCGGTTGAGATCCAGTTTGGACCGAACATCAAAGACTGGCCGGCAATGAGTGCGCTTCCGGAGCATATGGTATTAAAAGTTGTTTCCGAGATCCACGATCCGGTCACAACGACAGATGAGCTGATCCCGTCCGGTGAGACATCTTCTTTCCGTTCCAATCCGCTTGGACTGGCAGAATTTGCGCTTTCCAGAAAAGATCCGGCTTACGTTGGACGTGCCAAGGAAGTACAGAAAGCACAGAAAGCGATCGAAGAAGGAAAGAATCCGGAAGAAGGATTTGCTGAAATTGCACCGGTTATTGAAACAATCAAAAAAGAATATACAGATGTGACAAAAGAGAATCTTGGCGTCGGAAGCACGATCTTCGCGGTAAAACCGGGAGACGGCTCTGCGCGTGAGCAGGCTGCGTCATGTCAGAAGGTACTTGGCGGATGGGCAAACATCGCCAATGAATACGCGACCAAGCGTTATCGCTCGAACCTGATCAACTGGGGTATGCTTCCATTTCTGATCCCGGAAGGGGAACTGCCATTCCGGAATGGAGATTATCTGTTTGTACCGGAGATCCGGGAAGCGATCGAGCAGAAAAAGACAGAGATCGACGCATTTGTGGTAAAGGATGGAAAGCTGGTTCCATTCACGCTTCAGATGGGTGAACTGACAGAGGATGAGAGAACGATCATTCTCAAAGGATGTCTTATCAATTATTACAGAGGTTAAAGGAGGGAAGAGCACATGGCAGAGCAGGAAAAGAAAGTTCCACAGGAACAGGAGAAAAAAGATAAACTGGATTCCAATCTGAAGTCCTATCTGATGATAGCGCTGTTAGTCTTTGTTGTATTTTGCTGCTGTATCCTTGTGTTCTTCTTGATCTACCGCTATAACGGTTTTGCGTCCGGCTGGCGGAAGCTGATGAAGGTATTGCAGCCGATCATCATCGGTCTGGTGGTCGCCTATCTGCTGAACCCGGTCATGATGTTTTTAGAAAGTCATTTAAAAACGCTTTTTAGCAAAAAGATCCACGACGAGAAGAAAGTATGGAAAATGTCAAGAGGGATCGGGATCGCGTTGTCGCTGTTACTCCTGGTTCTGATCGTGTACGGACTTCTTATGATGGTGATTCCGCAGCTCATACAGAGTATTACGGGGATGTTCACCTCCCTGCCGGACGAAGTGGAACAGCTTTCCAAGTGGATAGACACGCAGTTTAAGGGAGATAAGGAGACGGCGGCGTTTATGAATGATACGCTCGACCGGGCGGCAAGCTACTTTGAGAACTGGGTGCAGACCGATGTCCTGCCGCAGGCGACGACCTATCTGGCATCCATTACGAGCGGCGTGATCTCGATGGTGAAGCTGTTGTTCAATACGATCATCGGACTGATCGTTTCCGTCTATGTACTGATGGAAAAAGAAAAATTTATCGGTCAGTCAAAGAAGATCATATATGCGATCTTCAAACCGGAGCGCGGAAATATTATTGTGCGGACCGTGCGCAAGAGCAATCAGATCTTTGGCGGATTTATTACAGGAAAGATCTTAGATTCGGTGATCATCGGTGTGATCTGTTATGTGGTGCTCCTTATCATGAATATGCCGTATACGGTACTGGTTTCCGTGATCGTCGGAGTGACGAACGTGATCCCGTTTTTCGGACCGTATATCGGGGCGATCCCGAGTTTTATCATAATCGCACTGGCAAATCCGTTGCAGGGACTTTACTTTTTGATCTTTATCATCATCCTGCAGCAGTTTGACGGGAATATTTTGGGACCGAAGATCCTCGGAAATTCCACGGGGCTGTCTTCCTTCTGGGTTGTGTTTGCGATCCTGATCGGGGGCGGAATGTTCGGAGTGCCGGGAATGATCCTCGGAGTGCCGACATTTGCGGTGATTTACTACATCGTCCGCAATATTGTAAATTATTTCCTGCGGAAAAGAAGTCTGCCGGATAAAACCGATGAATACATCATGCTGGTAGATATTGACACAAAAACGAATGCGATGAATTATAAAGAAAAAGAGGCAAAGAAAGAGGCATCTGAGGATGAAAAGGTGAAAGCCGAATAAGGCTTTCATCTTTTTTTGTAATAGCGACGAGAAAGATGCAGACCGCGGAAAAAGCCGGAAATTTTGTCGGATTCGGGCGCAGATATTTTTGACAGAAGGCACCTGTTATGTTACACTGAAATCAATAATCAGGGGTACTTTCACCATATGGTATTTTCTGGTTGAATAGCAGATTTTGAGGTGACATATTTTGGATAAATATGAATATAAATTGAAGCTGGACGAGATGAAAAGTCTGGTGGGACAGGGAGATTACGAAAAGGCAGAAGAGATTGCGGACACGATCAACTGGAGAAAAGTAAAAAACGTAAATTCTCTGGTGCTTGCCAGTGAGATATACAGTCATATGCAGCGTTACGAGGACAGCAGGGATGTGCTTCTTATGGCATATGACCGGTCACCGATCGGCAGAACGATCATCTATCGTCTGGCAGAGCTTGCGATACATACACATAATTTTGATGAAGCCAAAGATTACTACGAGGAATTTGTGGAGATCGCGCCGCATGACAATTTGAAATATGTGCTCCGCTATGAGTTAAGCCGGGAACAAGGCGAACCGATTACGGAGCAGATCGCGATATTAGAAGAATTAAAAGAGCAGGAATACACGGAAAAATGGGCGTTTGAACTGGCCGAGCTTTATCATCGGGCGGGCATGAGCGACCAGTGCATCGATGCCTGTGATGAGCTGGTGCTCTGGTTTGGCGATGGCATTTATGTGGAAAAAGCACTGGAATTAAAAATGCTGTATCAGCCGCTCACTCCGCAGCAGGAGGAGAAGTACCGCAATATCACAAGAGAAAAGATCGAGCGGGAAGGCGTCATGGAGGTACGTCAGGATGAAGACCTCGCCTCCGGTGAGATCGTGGCGGAGACCGTGCAGATCCCGAGAGTAAAAACGAACACGGAAAAATTCAATACCGTGAACCTCCAGAAAGAGCTTGCGAAGAGCATGCAGCAGATCATGGATGCGACAGAGAAAGAGACCGTCTCTGACACCATGGATAATATCAAAAAGATGGTCGAGGATATCCCTTATCTTCAGATGCCCAGGGAAGAAACGCCGGAAGAAAGAGAGCGGCAGGAAAAAAAATACGGACATATTGAGACGGATGAGGAGATCGATGGTTCCTTAAAGATCAATTTTCAGGAAATGCTTGGCGAGGAACCGGGCGGTCAGATGAACTTGAATGTTCCGGACCGCGCGATGATCGAGCGTCAGATCACCGGTCAGATGAGCATTTCCGATGTGCTCGGTGAATGGGAAAAGACCAAGCGCGCCGCAGAGGCTGCCATGCAGGAGGCGGAGAAGCGCAGACTTGAGGCAGCCCGGAAGAAAGCGTTAAAAGAGACAGAAGAGATTATGGATCGGCTTAAGGATATCGTTCCGGAACTTGAGGCGGCGCATACTTCTTTTCAGACCGGCACACCGGTGGAAGAGGAAGCGGCAGGTCAGATCGTTGCCAATATGAACCAGATCCTGCAGCAGAAGATCGATAAAGTAAAAAATACGACCGAAGATCTCGATGAGATCTTAAAACAGAAAAAAGAAGAGACCAGGGAGTCCAGAGAAGAACAGTTGAAGAGAAAGATGGTGCAGCCGACGAAGCGGATCCCGAGTCTGGAAGAATTCATGAAGCGCACATTCTTCCATGATGATGATCTTTTGGATGAAGATTTCGAAGAACCGGAAAAGACAGAGGATCCGGAAGACTTGAACGAGGATCATATGGAAGAACCGGTCGAAGAGCCGATGGAAGAGGCTGCGGAGGCGTCCGAAGAACTCACCGGGGAATCCGAACCGGAAGAGGCTGATCCGAAAGAAGCCGATGAAGTATTTTTCGAAGAGGCGGAGACTGATGGATACGAGCCGGATGAAGCGGAAACCGACGAAGCATTCTTCGAAGAAACAGAGACTGACGAATACGAGCCGGATGAAGCAGAGGCCGAAGAACCGGAAAGCGACGCGGCGGAAACCGATGAGGTACCGGAGGAGATCTTTGAGGAGACCGAGACAGTCGAGCCGGATCTTGAGGGAATGCACCAGAAGTTAGAGCAGGCGCTCGTGACGGAGTATGCAGACGGAGAGCCGGACGAAGAAGAGCAGGAAACACCGCAAGAGGCCGAAGAGGAAGTGCCGGAAGAAGCACCGAAAAAGCTGACGCCGGAGATAAAGAAACTGTTTACCTATTTCATGCCGGTCAATGGGATGGAAGAACAGGTTGCGAAAGCACTGTTCGGATGCAGCCGACCGTTAAAAAAAGGAAATGGATTCGGACATATTCTGATCCAGGGAATCCGGGGAAGCGGAAAGACGGTTCTTGCGACCAATCTGATCAAGGCTCTGCAAAAAGAGACAGGCAGACCAAACGGACGGATCGGAAAGATCGAAGGAAAATCATTAAATCAAAAAGATATCGCGATGCTGCTGCGTAAGGTGGCAGGCGGCTGCCTGATCATTGAAAGCGCTGGGGACATTTCCAGGGAAACAGCGGTACGCCTTTCCCTCTGTCTGGAAAGTGACGCGAGTGATATCCTCATTATCATGGAGGATACCAAAGAGGGACTGCGCAAGGCACTTGGCAGAGATGAAAAATTTGCGGAGAGATTTAAGGAAAAGATCGTGATCCCGATCTTTACAAGCGATGAGCTGGTTGCGTTCGCGAAAGTTTACGCGAATGAGCTTGGATACGATATCGATGAAATGGCAACGCTCGCGCTCTATAACCGGATCAGTAATATTCAGAGACTGGATGAGCCGACCAACCTCACAGAGGTAAAGGAGATCGTGGATGAAGCGGTTGCGAGAGCGGAAAAGGTCGGATTCAAGAAAATGTTTGACATCATTACTTCCCGTAGATATACGGAAGATGATTATATCGCACTGCGCGAAAAAGATTTTGACGAATAAGCGATAAGGGGGTTTTTATATGACGGGTAAGTTTTCAGAACTGGATATGTATTATTTCGGACAGGGAACACATTATGAAATTTACAAACAGATGGGGGCACATCCGGCAGAAGAAGACGGGGTGCAGGGTGTACTGTTTCAGGTGTGGGCACCGCATGCGGCGCAGGTGTACGTCATAGGAACATTCAATGGCTGGAATGAAAATGCCAATGAAATGGAGCGGTTGAAACCGGAAGAAGCCGGGATCTACGCATGCTTTATTCCGGGAGTGAAATGCGGGGAACTTTATAAGTATCTTATCGTGACGTCGGATGGGACAAAGTTATACAAGGCAGATCCGTATGCCAATTACGCGGAAAAAAGACCGGGTACGGCGTCGGCGGTCGCGGATATCATGCATTTCAAATGGTCGGATGATGCGTGGATGAAGGCAAGGGCTGCGGTGAAAGATATTTACGCGCAGCCGATGACGATCTATGAGGTGCATCCGGGTTCCTGGATGCGTCATCCGGGCAGGGAAGATGAAGGCTTTTACACATACCGGGATCTGGCACATTCGCTGACGGCATATGTCAAAGAAATGGGCTATACACATGTAGAGCTGATGGGGATCGCGGAGTATCCGTACGACGGTTCCTGGGGCTATCAGGTGACCGGATATTTTGCGCCGACTTCACGTTACGGTACGCCGGAAGATTTTATGTACCTGATCAATTATCTGCACAAAAACAAGATCGGTGTCATCTTAGACTGGGTTCCGGCGCATTTTCCGAGAGATGCGCACGGTCTGGCGGACTTTGACGGCGAACCGCTTTATGAGTATGCGGATCCGAGAAAAGGCGAGCATCCGGAGTGGGGAACAAAGATTTTTGATTATGGCAAGGCACAGGTCAAAAATTTCCTGATCGGAAGCGCTCTGCTCTGGATCGAGCATTATCATGTGGATGGACTGCGTGTGGATGCGGTGGCATCCATGCTGTATCTGGACTATGGAAAGCAGCCGGGACAGTGGGTGCCAAACCAGTTTGGCGAGAACAAAAATCTGGAGGCGGTTGAGTTCTTCCGCCATATCAACACACTGATCACAGGCAGAAATCACGGAACCGTGATGATTGCGGAGGAATCCACCGCATGGCCGATGGTGACCGGACCGGCGGAAAACGGCGGGCTTAATTTCAGCTATAAGTGGAATATGGGCTGGATGCATGATTTCCTCGATTATATGAAACTGGATCCGTATTTCCGAAAAGGCAACCACAACAAGATGACATTCGCAATGAGTTATAACAGCAGCGAACGCTATATCCTGGTGTTATCGCATGATGAGGTGGTACATCTGAAATGCTCGATGTTAAATAAGATGCCGGGACTTGAGGATGAGAAATTCAAAAACCTAATGGTCGGTTATGCGTTTATGTTAGGACATCAGGGCAAAAAGCTTTTGTTTATGGGACAGGATTTCGGACAGAGCAGAGAGTGGAGCGAGGAGCGGGAACTGGACTGGTATCTGCTGGAAGATCCAAGGCACAAACATCTGCAGGATTTCGTGAAGGCACTGCTCCATCTGTACAAAAAGAATCCGTGCATGTATGAAAACGATCATGACTGGGGCGGATTCGAGTGGATCAATGCCAATGATGCCGACCGGAGTATTTTCAGTTTTGTGCGCAAGAGCAAGGACGGAAAGAACAATCTCCTGTTTGTATGCAATTTCACACCGGTAGCGCGGGAAGATTACCGGGTCGGAGTTCCAAAGGCAAGCACCTACAAGCTGGTGTTAAACAGTGATGATGCCGCATTTGGCGGATCGGGAGAAAAGAGACCGGCTTCGATCAAGGCAGAGCATTCGGAATGTGACGGAAGAGAGTATTCCATTGCGTATCCGCTTCCGGGATATGGAGTGGCAGTTTTTTCCTACAAATAAAAAAGGATTTTTTAAAGGAGGGCGCTTAAATTATAAGCGCCTTCCTTTTTTAGGCAGGAATTGCGTGAATCTCCTAAAGTTTTTTCCGTTTTTCACCGACATAAATATTAGTAGACTGCTCGGCAAAAAAGCAGAGGGTGCGGAGGCATAAAAGCGATGAGAATTGAAAAATCAGGTATTTTTGATGTGACCCGGAATGATGGGATAGAGATCAGGGGAAAAGTTGAGGGTACAGCGGCAGGGACCGATGTGGCTTCAGATTTCTTTGTGAAAGATAAAAAGACCACACAGGTGACATATGGAAATCCGGCGGAGGAAGGAAAAGGAACGATAGCCGATGTAATGGCGCAGGCGGGCGCACTGGATGCGACCTTAATAAAAAATGAAATGCTGTTTGCGGGAAATTCGGCGACCACAAAAGACTGCGTCGGGATCGGAAAAGACGGATTTTCGCTGGGCGGAACCGATGTGGAGACGATCGTGACCGAGACCGATAAGATGAAGATGCAGCTCGCAAAGGCGGGCGTAGATGTAAGCTGCATGGGCGACGGGCTGAGTGAAGAAGTGCTGACGGAGATGACCGGAAATCCGGCGCTTGCGGCGCAGATCGCAAACAGCCTGACACAGGCGGATCTGCCGGTGACAGAAGAAAATCTTACGGAGTCCATGGAGGCGGTAAGTCAGACCGAAGGGATCAACGGACTGTCGGACGGAGCGATGAAATATATGCTGGATAACGAACTTCCGCCGACCATCGAAAATATTTACAAGGCAGAGTACAGTGGAAGCGCAAGCTACAGTGCACCGGCAAAAGCGGCGGATGATTATGAGGCAATGCAGGATCAGATCGAAAACGTGATAAAAAAAGCGGGACTTCCGGTAAACGAGGAAACCCTTGGCAATGCGTACTTTATGCTGCGAAATGACATAGCGCTGACACCGGAAAACCTCACCTATCTCGGAGAATTAAAAGAGATGGACGCACCGCTCGATCAGGAGAAAGTATTAAATGCGATCACGGACGCGGTAGCGGAGGGAAAACGTCCCAAAGACGCGATGCTGATTTCCGGATACTCTCTGGCAGACCAGGCAAAAGACGCGTTAGCAGTGGTAGACAGCGCGACTGATCAGGATGTAAAGACTGTGGTCGGAGCGGGACTGGAGCTTAACATCCAGAATCTTGCGTGGGCGGAAATGCAGAATGCAGACGAAACGGTGATACCGGTGGATCTTAGCGATACGGACATCGCGTTTGTGACCGCAAAGCGCAAGCTGGAGGAGACAAGGCTTGCGATGACGGCAGAGGCAAACTATTCCCTGTTAAAGCAGGGCATTTCGATCGATACCGTGCCGTTGGCGGAACTTGTAGAAGAACTGAAAAACGTGGAAAACACTTACTATAAAAATCTCCTGGAGCAGGGCGGCGCGGCAGCGACAGCGGAGAATGTGAAGCTGTTTGCGGATACGACGGATGTAGTCACATCCTTAAAGACGATGCCGGCATATACGCTTGGTATCAAAAGCGCGGATCTGTCGACGCTTCAGGGACTGCATGACGCTGGAAGCGCGTTAGAGCAGAACTTAAAGCGCGCGAATGAGAGTTACGAGACGCTTATGACGGAACCGCGCAGGGATCTTGGGGATTCGATCACCAAGGCATTTCAGAATGTCGATGATATTCTGGAAGACTTAAATCTTGAGACCAGTGAGAGCAATGAGCGTGCGGTGCGGATTCTTGCCTATAACCGTCTTGATATCAATGAAACGTCGATCGCGCAGATGAAAGAGGCGGACGCACAGGTACAGCGCGCATTTGCGAACCTTTCTCCGGCGGTTGTGCGCGAGATGATAAAAAAGGGCATCAATCCGCTGGACATGGATATTACGGAATTAAACCGTACTGCGGAAGAAATCAAAAACAGTCTGGATGATGACGGAAGCGAGCACTTCAGCGAATATCTGTGGAAGCTGGAAAACAACAATGAGATTTCTGATGAGGAGCGGGATGCCTATATCGGGATCTACCGCCTGTTAAACCAGGTGGAAAAAACAGACGGTGCAGTCATCGGAGCGCTCATCGAGCAGGGCACCGAGGTCACGATGCGGAATCTTCTGACCGGTGTGCGTTCCTTAAAGCATCAGAATATGGATGTTACGGTGGATGACAATTTCGGAGCGATATCGGAGCTGACCGGAAACAACAACTCGATCACAGCGCAGATCGAAAAAGCATATCAGACCGACTGTGCGAAGATGGCGAAGGAACTGATCTCTCCGGAGGCGGTACGGCTTGCGGTGAAAGAAAGCGGCTGGGAAGACCTAACACCGGAACAGCTTTTAGAGCAGCTCAGAAACGCCAAAGCCGAAGTACAGGACGAGGAACAGGAAAGATATGTGCGCGGACAGCAGGCGGATATTGCGGCATGCATGAAGGCATCGGACGAGGTTTACCAGATGCTTGCGGATTATGATGTCCCGAATACCGTATACAATGTGCTTGCGGCGCAGGAATACATGGAAAACAGAAACGGTGCGTTCCGAAAGCTGTTTGCATCCGAAACGGAGCGGGAGGCAGATACGGATATCGAAGCCGCAAAAGCCGAAATGCTTGAAAAATACGGTGAAGCAGTAAAGACACCGGAAGAGATGAAGGCAGCGGAGGAAGAACTGGAAAAGAGGGCTGCAAGTGTGATGGATACCATGCTTGTGGATCACGCGAATGTGACCAGCATGCAGGTAAAAGAAATGAAGCTGATGCGCACGCAGATCGAGCTTGGTGGTATGCTTGCAAAAAATGAGACCTACGCGATCCCGGTTTTAATCCAGAATGAGATCACAAGTGTACATCTTCGGGTCATCCGTGATGATGCCAAAAAGGGACTCGTCAATATCACGTTTGGGACGGATCATCTTGGGAAAGTAGCGGCGGAGCTAAAGGCATCCGGAAATATCGTGTCCGGTTACATTGCTTCCGACCGAAAAGAAACCACAGAATTTTTAAGCGAGCACGCAGATGCGTTACAGGAAGCGATAAAGACGGGGCTTTCTGAGAATACCGAAGGCGCGGCCGCGGCGGAGATCTCGTTTGTGACGAGCGAGAGCCTGGATCTTACACACTTTGAGCAGAAAGAAGCCGTAAAGCAGGAAGGCGAAAAGGAACTTTCCAAAGTGCAGACAACGACGCTTTATACCATCGCGCGGAAATTCCTTGAAACAGCGAAATCACTTTAACCATTAAGAAAAATAAAAAAGAGCCGATATAATAAATAGATATCTGACACGGACTGTCACTTGAACGCATGGACGCGGGGCTTACAAAGAAGATGAAGAGGTGCATATATGAAAGTCAATCATAATATTTCAGCAGTAATTTCAAACAGTCAGCTGCTTCGTACAGAGAGCAACCTGACAGATTCTATTGAGCGTTTATCTTCCGGACTCAGGATCAACAACGCGAAGGATGATCCGGCAGGACTTGCGATCTCGAATAAAATGCAGCAGCAGATCAATGGTATCGAGCAGGCAAACCGCAACGCGCAGAATGCAACATCCGCATTGAATACGGCGGACGGAGCCTTAAACGAGGTTACAAGCATCCTTCAGAGAATGCGTGAGCTTTCCGTTCAGGCGGCAAACGATACGAACACCCAGGAGGACAAGCAGGCATCCCAGGCAGAGATCGATAAGCTGGTCGAAGAAGTGGATCGTATCTCCAAGGACACCGAATACAACTCACAGTCCCTGTTGGATGGAACGATGGATACCAGAGTTTATGGAAAAAATGTCGGAAGGATCAATATTTCCGATTATGTCGCAACCGGCGATTACAAGGTAAATGTCACAGCAACCGGTGAGAAAGCGGAATTTGATTACGCGGCAGATCTTGTCACAGAATTAAGACCGGCAGACGGCGAAGAGACAGAATTAAATATTAATGGTTACAAAGTAACGATCGAAGCGACCGATACCGATGAAGCGATCAAAGAAAAGATCCGTACCTGCGCAGAAAAAGGTGACGCGGTTGCGGATATTCAGGCAGACGGAACGGTGAAATTTACATCAGCTGCATACGGCAGCCTGGAAAAACTGGATATTTCCTATAAAGTTACCAACATTGAATCCGAGGAATTTACAGAGACACAGATCACGGGAACTCCGGTATTCGGTAAAGATGCGGAAGTGACACTGGTATTTAAGAATGATGCGGCAGAGCCGGGATCCAACTTCGAAAAGACAGCTACCGTTACGACAAGCGGAAACCGTATCAAAGTAACCGACAAAGACGGATTTTCCATTGATTTCCTTTTGGATGACGATTTTGATACTACACAGAACAATCCGGTAAAACTTGAAGTGACCGACATGGGAACCATGGAGGTTCAGGTCGGTGCTAATGAGCATCAGCTTGTCAAAGCGCGTATCCCGAAGATCTCTTCCGAGACACTGTATCTGGATACCGTTGATGTGACAACGATGGCTGGACCGGATAAGGCAATGGATACCTTAGATGACGCGATTGCCATGGTATCTGACGCACGTTCCAAGATCGGAGCTTACACCAACCGTCTGGATTATTCAAGCAGCAGTCTTGCACAGACAGATGAAGATCTGACGGCGGCATTCTCCCGTATTAAGGATATCGATATGGCGACAGAGATGACGACTTACGCAAACCAGCAGGTATTACAGCAGGCAGGAACGTCCGTGCTTGCACAGGCGAACGATATTCCACAGCAGGTATTACAGCTCTTACAGTAAAGAGGGAATGTGAGCAATGCAGAAAGAAAAAATACAGGAATTTACAAGAAGGGTCAGTCAGGATAACCGTACTTCGCTGATCGTTACGATGTATGACATTATGCTGACCTACCTGGATGAAGCAAAAGCCGCACTTGAGGCAGAAGACCGGGAAGGATTTAAAGCCGGTCTGCGCCATGCGGACCGGGTACTGGTACAGCTTCAGGACTCTTTGAATTTCAAATACAGTCCGGCGGATACTTTATACGCACTCTATGTATATTGCAGGGAAGAGCTTGCGCTTGCAATGGTAAAGCAGGATCTTACCGGGATCGGACATGCACAGACGGTTCTTTGCGGACTTCGCGGAGGCTTCGCCGAAGCTGCGGCAAAGGACACATCAGAACCGCTTATGCACAACACCGAGCAGGTATACGCGGGCATTACTTATGGAAAAAATAATTTAAACGAAAGCTTTCAGTCGGAGGCATCCAGAGGATTCTTTGTATAAGAATCCTCTATTTGTTTTACCCGGGCAAGCAAGAACTGATATCTCATCTGCACCGCTTTGACTTCGTAGATGGAAGCATCGATCAGATCCGGTTCCACCATATTTTCAAAAGTGGCATAGGCGTTTTCAAGCTCGCTCTTGGTACGGGCGAGATCATCTAATAAAAGCATATAATGCCGGTCTGTTTTTCGGTTGTTCTTCAATAACTGAAACAATCATATCCCCCGCTTTCTTATGGGAAAAATCCTCTTTTTACTAAGTATAAGCAAAAATCTCCATTCTATACAAAAATAAGAATAAATCATAAAAATCCGTATATATTGTAGGGAAAACAGACGAAGCGGACAACATATGGAGCAAAAATACGGAGCAGTCATCATTCTTTCAATGTGCGTCGTTGTACTGCTCATTGGAATGATGAAGAAAAAAGCAGAAATGATCTTAAATTTTTTCGTGCGCATGGTGGTTGGACTGGTCTGCGTATATTTCCTGAACAGTTTTTTACAGGCAAACGGAGTGGCGGTGGCAGTCGGGATCAATCCGCTTAGCGCGATCACACTGGGAAGTCTCGGGACGGGAGGCTTTGCCCTGCTTTATGGGATCGCGTTTTGCCAGTTCCTGTAAAAAATAAAAAAATTTCAAACTTTCGCGAAACGACATGTACAAGTAAGAAAATGTACCGTATAATTCGTGGTATCAAAGCGAGGTGATGAGACAGAGGTGTTAAAATATCTTACGCTGCTTATGATCCTTTTTGCGGCGGCGTGGATGGATCTGTGTACGGAAAAGATCAGTAACCGGCTGATCTTTTTCGGAATTGGAATCGGACTTTTTTTCCAGTTAAAGGAACACGGAGCAGTGGGAATCCTATACTTTTTCATTTATATTTCTATTCCGGTTATCGTATTTTATCTGTTATTTCTGATGCATGCGCTTGGCGCAGGCGATATCAAATTATTTTCCGTAATTGGTGTTTTTTTGAATATGAGTGGATTGTGCAGATGCGTATTTCTTGCATTCCTTTTCGGCGCGGGCATTTCTCTTTTCCGTATGGTAAAAGAAAAAAGTCTGCGGCAGAGAATGAGGAGTCTCATGGATTACGCAAAGCGCACGGTCCACACAGGACAGGTTACATCTTATCGGAGCAGTCGGAATGCGGCTGATACCATCTGTTTTTCGCTTCCGATCCTGATGGGATATCTGTGCTATCTGTTGGAGGTGATGTGTTGAGAAAAATAAGGGCGGCAATTTGTGACGAGGAAGAACTCTATTGCAGCAGGCTTGCCGAGTATTTGCAGGCAAATCAGAGTGAGATGGTGGAGGCCTGCGTCTGCTCGCAAAAAAAAGAGCTGAAAAAATTACTTTTGGAATCCGGTGTGGATGTGGTTTTAATGACGGAAGATTTTTTTGCACCCGATATCCTTTCGTATGGCGGTGTCATATTTGCGCTTCTGGGCGATGAAATGGTATCGGAGGAATACCGGGAATATCCATGTATTTTAAAATACCAGAAAGCGCCGGAGATCCTGCGGGGGATCTGCAGGCTGGCGGGAGAAAGACTGGATGACACAAAAATGGTTTCCGTTCTTGGAAAAGAAAAGCGGAGTGTGGCGTTTTATTCGCCGCATCAGGAGTTTTCCCAGATGTATCTGGCGATGGGCTATGCGAAGATCTGCGCGGCGAAAGAGCGGGTGCTGTACTTAAACCTGATGGAGTGCGCCGGGTTTGAAGAGCTTTTTGAAGAAAAATATAAAGAAAACATCGGAGATTTCCTCTTTTATCTGAGAAGACAGGAAAAGAATCTCCGGTTACGTTTTGAAAGTATGCTGCATCAGTTTGGGGATGTGGATTATCTGCCGCCGGTCTTCTTTGGAGAGATCCTGCGGGAGGCAGGAAAAGAGGACTATCAGGCGCTGCTTGTGTGGCTTCTTGCCGAAACAGACTATGATGTGATCGTCTGGGATCTGGGCGGCATGTTTGCAGGTTTCTTTGATCTTTTGGAACAGTGCGCGGAGATCTACTGCCTGACCAGGGAAAATCAGGGGGCGAAGCAGCGGCTCGGCCAGTTCCTGCAGTGCGTGGAGGAATACGGAGGCGCGGCGTTAAGAGAGCGTCTGCATCTTATCCCGGTGTCCGGGCAGTGCGTCATTTCACAGGGAAAAAGTCTGATGCAGGAACTCGAATGGGGAGAATTCGGTGATTATATCCGAAAGCAGCTGAAAGGAGGAGCAAATGTCGAAGGAGCAGGGGGATGAGATCCGCAAAAACGTGCTGGAACGCATGGATGTTTCACGGGATCTCGCGGATGAAGAACTGTGCGATCTCATCCAGGAAGAGATGAAAGAGAGCAGGCGCGGCAGGGTGATCTCGCTGATGCAGCGGGAAAAGATTACGGAGCGTGTATTTAATTCGCTGCGCAAGCTGGATGTCTTACAGGAGCTTTTAGAAGATGAGGAGATCACAGAGATCATGGTGAATGGCCCGGAAAAGATTTTCTATGAGAAACGGGGCGGGCTGTATCAGTGGGACAAGCAGTTCTCCTCCGTCGACAAGCTGGAAGATATCATTCAGCAGATCGCCGGAAACAGCAACCGGATGGTGAATGAGTCCAGCCCGATCGTGGATACACGTCTTTCGGACGGATCCAGGGTAAACATCGTTCTGCATCCGATCGCACTCGACGGATCCATGATCTGTATCCGGAAATTTCCCAAAGAACCGTTAGGTATGCGGCAGCTTCTGGCGTATCATTCCATATCCGAGGAAGCGGCAGACTTTTTGAAGAAGCTGGTGCGGGCGGGATACAACATCTTTGTTTCCGGTGGAACAGGTTCCGGGAAAACCACATTTTTAAATGCGCTGTCAGAATTTATACCCGAGGAGGAACGTATCATCACGATCGAGGATTCCGCCGAGTTAAAGATCACCGGGATCCCCAATCTGGTGCGGTTGGAGACCAGAAACGCGAATGCGCAGGGAACCAATGCGGTATCGATGCGCGACCTGATAAAAACAGCCCTGCGCATGCGTCCGGACAGAATTATCGTGGGCGAATGCCGTGGGGCGGAAGCGCTTGATATGCTGCAGGCGATGAATACTGGTCACGATGGAAGCCTCAGCACCGGTCATGCCAATTCAGCGAGAGATATGTTAAGCAGACTGGAGACCATGGTGTTGATGGGGATGGAGCTTCCGCTTGCGGCGATCCGCGGACAGATCGCGTCCGGAATAGATATTTTTGTCCATCTTGGAAGAATGCGCGACCGAAGCCGGAAAGTACTTGAAATCGCGGAGGTGGATGGCATAAAAGACGGGGAGATCGTCCTGCAACCGCTGTTTTTGTTCCGGGAAACCGGTCATGACAACAGCCGGGTAGAAGGAGTCTGGGAAAAAGCCGGGGAACTGAAACACAAGGACAAGCTTTATTTTGCCGGAGAATGACAGAGAGGACAGGGTATGGATTATCGAAAGTATCAGTTTTGCGCGAAGGAGCGGATCCTTATTGTTTTTGAGAGTATTGCGGTGACTGCGGTCATAGCGTTTCTGTGTTACCGCTCGGTGTATGTGATGGCGGGATGTATTCCCGTGTATCTGTTTCTGGCAAAGAGAAAGAAACAGGAATACATCCGCAGACGCAGGGAAAAGCTCGGGGTGGAATTTAAAGAGAGCCTTCAGGCGGTGGCAGGTGCGCTGTTAGCGGGATATTCCATGGAAAATGCGTTCCGGGAAGCGGAAAAAGAAATGACCCAGCTATATGGAACCGAGTCCTGTATGGTGCGCGAATTAAAAGAGATCAATGTAAAGACGGCATGCAATCAGCCGTTGGAACCGCTTCTTTTAGATTTTTCAAAGAGAAGCGGCATGGAGGATGTGGAAAGCTTTTGCCAGGTGCTGGTATTTGCAAAGCGCGGTGGAGGAGATTTTGTACAGATCATAAAGGCGACAGTGCGAAAGATCGCGGACAAGATAGAGGTGAAACGGGAAATAGAGACTGTTATGGCGGCAAAACGTCTGGAGCAGAAAGTCATGCAGGCGGTTCCGGTTTTTATTCTGTTTTATCTGGATGTGACGTCACCTGGATTTCTGGCGGTGCTATATGGGAATGCAGTCGGCATTTTGTTCATGACCGGATGTCTGGCTTTGTATCTGGCTGCCATGCGGATCGCGGAAAAGATCGTAGATATATCAGTATAAGAGAGGAGAGGGCAAAAGTGGTATTTTGCATAGCAGAGGCGGTGATGGCGGTTATCTGGCTGGTCATTGCCGTAAGAAAGAAGCAGACCGGAAGCCGCCGCAGGGCACCAGTGATCCTGCTTGTGATCGCGGCACTGGGAATTGTGATAGCGATCCGTGCCAGAAATGAAATGGTCTTAGACGCCGGAAACCGCATTGAGAGAAAATCGCCCGGACAGGGAGATCGGACGGAGGCGCTTGAGGTGACGCTTCCGGGAAGCGAGGAAGAACCGTATCAGGCGGTCATCGCAGAGCGGCAGCTCACCGCAGAAGAGAAGGAGGAGGTGTTTCAAAATGCGAAAGAGGAAGCGGAACAGATTTTTATCGGGGATAACGATTCAACGGATGAAATACGGGAAAATGTTGTGCTGCCTGCCACGCTTGCCGACGGGCTGGTGCAGGCAGAGTGGAGCTTTGATAATTACGAAGTGATGCAGCCGGATGGAACGATCATAGAGGATGCGGTGCCGGAGAGCGGCATTTATGTGCAGGCAAAACTTGAGATGACCTGTCAGGACAGTATTTTGGTCTATAGTTTCTATTTTGAAGTGCTGCCACAGAAACTGACGCAGACGGAATATATAAAAAAACAACTGGATGCGGCAGTGGCGGAGGCAAATGAAAAGACGGCATCTCAAAATTACATTGCGCTGCCGGAGCAGGTGGAAGGCTATGCCATCAAGTGGCAGGAAAAGAAAAGCCGGGATGCGGTAAACTTTGCGTTTCTTGGCATTATTGCTACGGCAGCAGTGGTTATGAAGGAGCGGGAAGATCAGAAAAAAGAATATGAGCGCAGAGAAAAGTTGCTGCTTGCCGGTTATCCCGAGATGATAAGTAAGCTTACGCTGCTGCTCGGTGCGGGAATGTCGGTGTCGTCTGCCTGGGAAAAGATCGCTGGTACTTACAAAGCGCAGAGAAAGCAGCATCTGACGAAAGAAGATCCGGTATATGAGGAGATGCTCCTTACCTGCAATGAAATGCGGGACGGAGTCAGCGAGCGGAACGCGTATCTGCGTTTTGGTGAGCGGTGCGGTCTGACGCAGTATCGAAAAATGGTTTCTATTATTACGCAGAACATAAGAAAGGGGCAGCAGGAACTGACCAGACTGTTAGAAGAGGAAGCACAGGAGGCATATGCCCTCCGCAGGGAACTGGCAAAAAAGGCAGGTGAGGAAGCGGGGACAAAACTTCTGCTTCCGATGATGCTGATGCTTATGCTTGTGATGGCGGTCATACTGGTGCCTGCATGCATATCATTTCAACTGTAAAAAAGAAGGAGGAATATTTCATGGAAAAATGGAAGGAATTTATGGCAGAAGAAGACGGAGTTGGCGTTGTGGAGGTGATCCTGATCCTTGTCGTTTTGATCGGACTGGTTTTGATCTTTAAAGACCAGCTCACCGTACTGGTCAATAATATATTCAAGACCATTACGACAGAGTCCCAGAGAGTATGAGAATAAAGGATCAAAAAAGAGACGGCAGCATGACAATATTTGTTTCACTGGTCATGCTGCTGGTGGCTTCGGTACTTTTTACCTTATTAGAAGCGGCGCGTTTTCCGGGATTGGATGCAAAGGCGGATATGAATGCGATGCTGTCGGTCGAGTCGGCGTTTGCGGAATATCAGAAAGAGATCTGGGATCAGTATGATCTTCTGTTTCTGGATCTTGGTTACGGAGAGCAGCTTATGGATCTTACGAAACTGAAAGAACGCATACTGGCCTTAAATCAGGAAAATCTGAATCCAAAGACGGAGGGATGGATCAACAAAAGTGTCAATTTTTATCGAATGAATGTGACACAGTGTGTGATCGATGAGTATGAACTTGCAACCGATGACGGTGGCATGGCGTTCTTTTCACAGGCGGTGGAGTCAGTAAAAAATGAAGTGCCTTATCAGGCGGCGGAAGCGTTGTATGAAAAGATAACCGGGATAAATAATGTGGAAGAGAGCGCGGATCATCCGGAAGAGACGATGAATCAGGCACAAAGGACGATCACGGAGGAACGCAACCGCAAGAAAGAAGAAAACAGACAAAGGCAGGAGCAGGGAGAGATCGTGCAGCCGTTGGAGGAGGTCGAGAATCCGGTGGAAACGGTGAGTGCGCATAAGACATCCGCGATTCTTGCCCAGACTGTGGAAAACCCGGATGCACTGTCGGTAAAGGCTTTAAATTTGACGGACACTGTGGAAAACCGAACCAAACAGGAGGGAAACAGTCCTGGGTATTACAATGCGGGCTTCTACGAAAAAATTTTGTATCAGAAATATTTACAGGATCATTTTGGATGTTATACCAGGTCAAATGAAAACCGTGTTCTGGATTATGAACTGGAATATCTGTTGGTTGGAAAAGCTTCCGATCAGGAAAATCTGGAAAGTGTGGTACATCGGATTCTTGCGATACGCCTTGCGGCAAACCTTTTATACCTTTTGGGGGATGTGGCAAAGATGGAAGAAGCACTTGCGGCAGCGACCGCGCTGGTGGGATTTACCGGAAATCCGGGGATCATAGAGCTGGCGAAGATGGGGATCGTTGTAGCATGGGCATACGCGGAGAGCATTCTCGATCTGCGCACGCTGCTTGCGGGAGGAAAGGTAGCGCTCATCAAGTCAGCCGAAAACTGGACACTTGGGCTGTCCAATCTTTCCGGGGCGTTTTCGGGAACACAGAAAGTAAAAGAAAGCGAAGACGGTTTCTCTTACGAAGATTATCTGCAGAAAATGCTCTATTTTGAAACACAGGAGAAATTGAATTACCGTGCGATGGATCTGATCGAAAAAAATGTCCGGGTCTGGTCCGGGAATCAGAATCTGCGCATGGATTCTATGGCGCAAAGAATGAAAGTGACTGTCTGCTATGAGGCGAAACCATTGTTTTTGCGGCTTGTCAGGATCGGAGATATCAGTGATGAAACATATCAGTTTACCTATGAAAAGAAAATATCCTATCTGGATACCTGAGAAAGGAGGTGCGAAGCGGTGTCTCTTTACCTCTTTTCGAAAAAAGAAAAAAAGCTCTCTCTTTGCCAAAGGGGCACCGTTTTGTGCCTCCGGGAAAGCGTCATTTACGATAGAGGCAGCAGTGATATTTCCGCTTTTTGCCGGACTTCTTGTCACGATCCTGTTCTTTTTCCGGGTGCTTATGGTGCAGCAGACGGTGGAAGAAGCATTGCAGTACACCGGAAGAAAGATGGCGGTGCTTGCCTGGGAGAGTGAGGAAAAAGGAACACTTTTAAGTCTGGCGGAGGCGGAAGCGATCTTTCATGGAGCGAAAAAAGACGCGGGCGACGCATCGGTATACCAGGGGTGTGGAACGGTCAGTCTGGACGCGGTGAGGTCATCCTTTACCGGAAATTATATTCAACTTTACACCACCTATGAGATTCCGCTTCCGATCGGCTTTTTCGGAAAGCAGGAAATCAGAATTGTCCAGTCGGTAAAAACAAGGAAATGGACGGGGTACAGCAAAGATGATGCGGGGATGGAACAGGATCGTTTTGTTTATGTGACACCGCATGGACATGCGTATCATGCCACCATGGACTGCGCTTATCTGGATCTGAGTATACAGAGTGTGAGTTATTCCATGGTAGGGAGTTTGAGAAATGCGGATGGAGCGCGTTATACGAGGTGTGCTTCCTGTGGGATGGAAGGAGGTACCGTTTACATTACAAGTTATGGAAACCGTTATCATTCAAGCCTGACCTGCGGTGGGCTAAAGAGAATGGTTTATCTGATAAGGCTTTCGGAAGCACAGGGCTATCATGCGTGTCAGAAATGTGCAGGAAGCTGAAAGGAGAGAGGATATGATTGAAGCATGTATGACATTAGGGCTGCTTGGGGTGTGCTCGATGGAGGATGTCAGACGAAAAAAAGTGGGAGTATACAAGCTGTGTGTGACCGGGATAGCGGGAATACTGGTGCATTTACTCCGTGGTACGATCGGAATTTACAGTATTCTTGGGGGCGCGGCGGTCGGAATGGCGCTTCTCGTTCTGGGAAGGATCTTTCAGGGAAGCATAGGATATGGGGACGGGCTGGTTTTGATCGATACCGGCATCCTGCTTGGGGCACCCGATAATCTGGAGCTTTTCTTTACGGCGCTTTTTTTCGCCGGGATTTTTGCGCTGGTTGGCTGTGTGTTTTTTCATAAAAAAAGAAAGGATACGTTTCCTTTTGTACCGTTTTTGCTGATCGCATATGTGGGGATGTTGTTATGGGGATGAAAAAAAGTATGAGAGCAAGTTATACCATAGAAGCTGCGCTTATTTTGCCGGCTGCACTGTTTTTGATCCTCATTTCCATACGGACCGGGATCTCCATGTATACCGAAGTAAAGGAGGCGGCATGCCATTACGAACAGGTACAGCAGTTTGATGCGGCGAGTGAGATAAAACAGATCAAACGATGGAAAAAGTTGTTGGAGGAATAAAAATGGAAGTATATTTTAAGCGAAATCTGCTGCAAAGTTATATGGTGATCGAGGATTCCTTTTATGGTGGTTATGATATGACGATGCTGAACAGAAACCGGCTGCCTGGATTTTTTACCGTAAAGATGGTGGAAGCGGATGGAACATGGCAGTATTGGTATGAGATCACCGGATTGCAGATGTTAGATGAGTACATGAAACAGAAACCAGTGGATTATGCGCTGCTTAAAAAAATCGTGTTACAGATAGACGCCTGCCTGGGACTTGCGGCAGAATATCTTCTTTTACAGGAAAATATCAGCATGCAGGCAGAGCGGATCGGGGTCCGCCCGGAAACAGGACAGCTGTATTTTTGTTATCACAGGGGAGAAAATGTGGAACCGGAAAGACAGTTTCAAAACCTGATCGAACAGATCCTGCCTAACGTGGATCACAAGGACAGACAGGCGGTAGAAGCAATCTATGCAATTTACGAGATCGTGCTCGCGGATCATTTTGATTTTTCGGATGTAAAAAAAGTATTTGCAGAGATACCGGAGATGACAGAGGATACGGTCTCGATGGTTGCAGAGGACATAGAATACCGGCAGGAAGAGCCGGAAGAAAAAACGGAGGAAAATAAAGCGCAAAAGGAGTGGGAAAAGCTGCGGGGAGCGCTTGCAAAATTAAAAGAGCCGTTTTACAGAAGTAAAAAAGAAAGTCAGCCGATCCAGGTATCCTTTGAACCGGATGACGAGGAGGTGGAAGAGGCAATGCACCCGACGGTACTGCTTTCCGATATTTCCGGCGTGATCGGAAAGTTAAATTACAATGGAAGAAACGGAGAAGCTGATTTCCTCATCCAGTCGGAGAATTTTAAGATCGGAACCAGGGAGGATGAAGTGGATGCCTGCCTGAAATCGGCGGCGGTGAGCCGCATTCACGCGCGTATTGTCCGGGAAGGAGAGGAATATCTGATCGAGGATTTAAACAGCAAAAACGGGACATGGGTAAACGGCGAGCTGTTAAATTATAAAGAGCGTCGTAAATTAAAGAAAAATGACAGAATCCGATTCGCGGATGAAGAATATATTTTCAGTTGACATGAAAAAATAGAAGTGCTATTGTTTCTGGTATTAAAAAGGAGAAGAGGTGCTTTTTTGATAGCAGAGATCGATCAGATGTTAAAGGCGGAAGGCTACCGCTTTTTGAAGGTGCAGCCGGAAGAAGCGGGTGTTTATTACAGATATGAGAATGGGACAGTAGAGGTTATTCTGGGACTTTTGGATCACAGCGCGTTTCAGATGAATGCGGCAGTCTGCGCGAGCATGAAAGAGCATATCAGAGAGCTGTTCTTCTTATCGCATGGCAGAGTGCCGGGGATCACGGAGGAGATGCCGGTTTATCAGGTGGATATCCTTTGTCTTGCAATCACGGATCAGGTGGAAAAATACCGTGTGCTCTGTAATGAAATGCGCGGTATCTGGCTGGTGGAGGCGGGGACAAAACGGCTCATCATTTATGAAAATCAGCCCGGAGACTTTTACGGACTGCAAAAGCGGCTGTTAAATCTTCTGGATCAGTGCGGGGAGCAGACCTCTGCGCGTGCCCCAAAAAGAGAAAAACACGCGTTACAGATCGACTGGCGCGGGATGACCTGGGTAAACACCGGGCTTGTGGCGGTAAATATCCTTGTGTGGATCGTTATGGAACTGTTCGGAAATACAGAGGATTCCCAGTATCTGTTGGAGCATGGGGCGATGTATCCGCTTTTGGTCGTCTCGCTTCATGAGTGGTACCGGCTGTTTACCTGTATGTTTGTACACATAGGATTTCCGCATCTGGTCAATAACATGATCGTACTGTTTTTCACCGGCGACCGGCTGGAACGCGAGATCGGAAAAGTGAAATATCTGTTGATCTATCTGCTTTCCGGGCTTGGCGGGAGTCTGCTCTCTATGGTCTATATGCTAAAAACAGGCGATATGGCAGTTTCCGCAGGCGCGTCCGGTGCTATTTTCGGCGTGATCGGCGCATTGCTGTATCTGGTGATCCGAAACAAAGGGCGGATCGGGACACTGACGACAAGAGGACTGGTCTTAATGATCGCGCTCTGTCTGTATTACGGATTTACGGCAACAGGGGTGGATAACTGGTGTCACATTGGAGGCCTGGTGATGGGATTTTTGCTTGCGGTACTGCTTTATCGCGGAAATCCGAGAAAAGATTGATTTTAGCGGTAAAAATTTATATACTGGGTATAGATATTTTTTAATAAGCAGGAAAGAGGATAAGGAATGAAAGTCAATATTTACTATGGCGGACGCGGACTGCTGGATGATCCGACACTTTATGTAATAAATAAGATGCAGGAGGTACTGCAGGAACTTCGTGTGAACGTGGAGCGTTATGATATCCATGAATACAAGAACAGCATTTCCACCCTGCCGCAGACACTAAAGGAAGCGGATGGCATTATTCTTGCAACAACAGTGGAATGGCTCGGAATCGGTGGCTATATGCAGCAGTTTCTGGATGCCTGCTGGCTATACGGGGACAAGGAGAAGTTACAGAATATGTACATGCAGCCGGTAGTTATGTCAACCACATACGGAGAGCGGGAAGCAGAGATCACACTTTCAAACGCGTGGGATATTCTGGGTGGGCTTCCGTGCAACGGGATCTGCGCGTATGTCGAGGATCTGGTTTCATTTGAAATGAATGAGGAGTATTCTTCGATCATTGAAAAGAAGGCGGAAAATCTGTATCGAACCATCTCTCAGAAGGTGAAAGGACTGCCGACCAGCAATCAGGCGGTGACCCGTTCCGTGCTCCGTACACAGCAGATGGAGCTGACCCCGCAGGAGACCGAGCAGTTATCCAAATATGTGGCGGATGATACTTATGTGAAAAAACAAAAAGAAGATATCGAGGAACTTGCGTCGATGTTTAAGGATATGCTTGGACAGACGAAAGAGGAAAATTCCGGAGATTATATTGTAAAACTGGAATCCCATTATGTGAAAAAAGAGGATCTTGACGCGGTATACCGCTTTGATATAGAAGGAAAAAGCCAGGCGCTCATCGCAAAGATCCAGGCAGGAGAACTGACCTGCGAATATAAGGCGAAAGAAGAAGCGGATTTTGAGGAAGCGGATGTTTCGGCAAAGCTTTCTTCTGAAGTTATGGAAAATATCCTTGCCGGTCGTTCTACGTTCCAGGGCGCGTTTATGACAGGAGACATGACGGCAAAAGGAAACTTTAAGACACTTCGTACGCTGGATGAGATTTTTATTTTTGAGTAAGATCAGGATCCGGGATTGACCGGGAGCAGGATCGAAAAGGTGCATCCGTCACCGGGACGGGATTCAAAGAGCAATCTGCCCGAGTGATCTTCGATGATCTGACGGGCGATAGGAAGACCGAGTCCGGTGCCATATTCTTTGGAAGTGGTAAAAATCTCAAACAGATTGTCTTTCGTGGTGTCCGGGATGCCGCCGCCGAAATCGGTGAGCTCGATGTCGATAAAGTCATCTTTACGAAAGACATTTAAAATGACAGTTCCGGTTTCGCCCATCGCTTCATAGGAATTCTTTAAGAGATTGATCAGAGCCTGTTTTAAGCGCAGGGAATCGATGAAAATGGGAGGAAGATTTTCTTCGAGAGTTGTTTTACAGACAAAATTCTGGGAAAAAGAAAGATTATGGATCGCGTCTGAGATTTCCCGGATGAAATCAGCGGGAGCGACCAGTGATAGGTTTAACGGATAGCCGGTGCGGCTCAAAGAAAGCTCGGCGATCAGGTTTTTCAGGTAAGTTACCTCCTGCATGGTATCTTTCCACAGGGGATAAGCTGCAACATCGGGATGCTTTTTCTCGATCAGTTGGAGTGAACTGTTGATCAGTGTGACGGAGTTTTTGGTTTCGTGAAAAATTTTCATATAGTCAAGTGTTGTCAGCATGAAAAAGACCTCCCGGGAGTGTTTTAAAATTTGAAATATGCTAAGTGTAGCACTACTTTCATGCAAATTCAATGAAAAGTAACCGCAAAAAATCGACAAAAAATAAGGAGATGTAGAGAAATGAAAGGCGAAAATTGTATTTTCTGTAAGTTGGCAAATGGGGATATCCCGACCAATACGGTGTATGAGGATGAGGAATTTCGGGTGATCTTAGATGCGAGTCCGGCAACAAGAGGCCATGCGCTCATCCTTCCAAAGCAGCATTACGCAAATCTGTATGAGATCGATGAAAATGTTGCGGCAGATTCCATGAAGCTCGCAAAGAAGCTTGCGATCCACATGAAAAAGGTGCTTGGCTGTGATGGTGTGAATGTGCTCCAGAATAATGAGGAAACCGCCGGACAGACCGTGTTCCACTTCCATGTCCATGTGATCCCGCGTTATCAGGGCGTAAAAAATGACGACATCATCCAGTGGACACACGAAGATTTTTCAGAGAATGAGATGAAAAAAATATTGGATACCGTAAAAATGTAAAAAAAATCCCGGAGGAAATGTCGTTGCTTTTTCAAGATGTTTTCTCCGGGATCTTTGATCTTATTTTTTGCTTTTTGATGCGGCAGCTTCATTGATCAGTCCGATCACGGTGTCAATGGAGTCGAGCTGTTTGCTCTTTGCCATGGCATCTATGTAAACCTGCTTGTTGGTTTCCACCTGCTTTATGGCATCAAGTAGCGTATCGGAAGTCAGATTCTCTTCTTCTAATACATAGCTGAATCCCTGTTTTTCAAAGGATCTTGCGTTTAAGATCTGGTCGCCGCGGCTGGCGTTTGCGGAGAGCGGGATCAGGATATTCGGTTTTCGTAGCGCGAGCAGCTCGCAGATGGAGTTTGCGCCGGCTCTTGAAATTACGATATCCGCAAGCGCGAACATATCGCGAAGTTCTGATTTGGCGTACTCAAACTGGGCATAACCGGTGGTACTTCCGAGAGAAGCGTCAAGATTTCCTTTTCCGCACAGGTGGATCACCTGATAATTTTTCAATAATTTTGGCAAAACAGCGCGCAGCGCGTTATTTAACACCTTGGAACCGGAACTTCCGCCGACTGCAAGGATAACCGGCTTTTCTGCCGTAAAATTGCACAGCGTAAGTGCCGAGAGACGGTTTCCGGTCAGAAGTTCCTGACGGATCGGAGAACCGGACAAAACAGCCTTGCCTTCCGGCAGATACGGGATGGTCTCCGGAAAATTACAGCAGACTTTATAGGCAGCAGGGATCGCGATCTTGTTGGCAAGTCCCGGGGTCAGATCCGATTCGTGGATAATGGCAGGAATATGAAGAAAACGTGCTGCCAAAACGACAGGAACGGAGACAAAGCCGCCCTTGGAAAAGACAACGTCCGGCTTTAATTTCCGTAAAAGTCCGACTGCCTGACCAAATCCTTTTAAGACCTTGAACGGGTCGGAAAAATTTTTGATATCAAAGTAGCGGCGCAGCTTCCCGGATGAAATGCCGTAGTAGGGAATGCCCTGTTCTTCAATCAGCTGTTTTTCCATACCGGTGTAGGAGCCGATATAACTGATTTCAAAGCCGTTTTCTTTTAATTTCGGAAGTAGAGCAATGTTCGGGGTGACGTGGCCCGCAGTGCCGCCGCCGGTCAGAACGATTTTTTTCATAGCGATACCCTCTTTTTCTTTTTTGTTATTTTTTCAGACATATATTATATAGAAATAAATCTCTTTTATATTATACTGTTGCGGCAAAAAGTCAAGGAAATCTGAGATAACAAAAAAGCGGCGCGGCGGGAAGAAAAAAACAGGCTGGTGCAAAAAAAGAAACAAATAGCGGGAAGGCTGAAAGATAAAGGCGAAACATGCGGTGAAAAGTGGGACAAAGCTACTTTAAAAAGAGGCGGAGTTTTCTTATAATGGGGAGGCAAGGTGAAAACAGGAGGTGTCAGTCATGCAGATGATCGAACAGACAGCGGAGTTTTTACAAAAGAACAGCGGAGTGCTGATCCTGGTGGTATGTATGCTTTTACTGGTCGCAATGCTCCGGCACTTAAAACAGGGCAGGAAACTGGAAAAAAAGCTGGGCGTCATAAACGAGAATATGGCGTTTCATTTTGAGCAGATGATGGACAGCAAGGCACAGTTTGAGGCGGAAAAAGCAAAGGAGCGAAAGCTTGAAAGGGAGGCTTTAGCGAAAGCGGAAAAGCAAAAGATGGAAAAAGAGCAGGAAGCCATATTTGATGCGGTTTTACAGGAAATTTTCCCTTGATAAATAGCGGCAATTTTGCTAAAATTGACACGATGAAAAGAAATGCCAGATGGCAGGGATAAACGAAGGAGTGTTAAAAATGGAGAAAATTACGTTTGACTACTCAAAAGCAGCAGGCTTCATCAGCGATGAAGAAGTTACTTATATGAGCAAACTGGTAGAAGATGCGAAAAAGCAGCTTCTTGACAGAAACGGTGCAGGCAATGACTTCTTGGGATGGCTCGATCTTCCGGTAGATTACGACAAGGAAGAGTTTACACGGATTAAGAAAGCAGCAGAAAAGATCCAGGGAGATTCCGAAGTGCTGATCGTGATCGGTATCGGCGGATCCTATCTCGGAGCAAGAGCTGCGATCGAATTTTTAAGACACGGATTTTACAACAATGTATCCAAGGAAATCCGTAAAACACCGGAAATCTATTATTGCGGAAACAGCATCAGCGGAACTTATCTTCAGGGTCTGATCGATGTGGTTGGCGACAGAGATTTCTCCGTAAATATCATTTCCAAATCAGGAACAACAACAGAACCGGCGATCGCATTCCGTATTTTCAAGGAAATGCTTGAGAAAAAATATGGCAAAGCAGAAGCTGCCAAGAGAATTTACGCGACAACCGACAAGGCAAAGGGAGCGTTAAAGAACCTTGCGACAGAAGAAGGATACGAGACATTCGTAGTACCGGATGATGTCGGAGGACGTTTCTCCGTTCTTACCGCAGTAGGACTTCTTCCGATCGCAGTAAGCGGAGCAGATATCGACAAATTGATGGAAGGTGCTGCAGAGGGCAGAAAGCTGGCGTTAGAGCAGAAATTTGAAGAAAATGACGCTCTGAAATATGCGGCACTTCGTAACATCTTGTTAAGAAAAGGAAAATCCGTAGAAATTCTGGCAAATTATGAGCCAAGCCTTCACTATGTATCTGAATGGTGGAAACAGCTGTACGGTGAAAGCGAAGGAAAAGATCAGAAAGGTCTCTTCCCGGCATCCGTAGATCTTACCACAGATCTGCATTCCATGGGACAGTTCATCCAGGATGGTTCCAGAATCATGTTTGAGACTGTTATGAATGTAGAAAAATCCAGATGTGAAGTAACGATCCAGAAAGAAGACGTGGATCTTGACGGACTCAATTATCTCGCAGGAAAGACAATGGATTTCGTAAACAAGAGCGCAATGAACGGAACGATCCTTGCGCACACAGACGGAAATGTACCAAACCTCATGGTAAAGATCCCGGAACAGAACGAATTCTATTTAGGAGAATTATTCTACTTCTTCGAGTTCGCATGTGGTGTTTCCGGATACCTGCTTGGTATCAATCCGTTCAACCAGCCGGGTGTAGAAAGCTACAAGAAGAATATGTTCGCACTGCTTGGAAAACCGGGTTATGAAGACGCAAGAGAAGCGTTATTAAACAGATTAAAATAATCAGTCATACAAAAGAGGGAACTGTCTCGGAAGACCGGGACGGTTCTTTTCTTTTTGCCCGAGAAAACAATCGGTAAAAATGTCCGGAAAACCGTGTATTCCCAAGGGAAAAAGCCGCTCGCTTGACAAAAGTCGTATTCTTTGCTATAATCCCATTTGTAACAAATTCGTAACAAATGTAATAAAATTGCATAAATCATCATATGAGTGTAATACTATTTCAATAATTTAGCACTATGCAAAATATGGAGGGAAATATGAATTTAAACAGGAAAGTGGTCGAGGGTTCTATCGTAGCAGGAATGCTGGTGGTAATGACAACGGCCACATCAGTTACAAGTCAGGTTGTTTCGGATGAAAAGGCAACGGCTGCAGTCCAGACAGTGGTTACCGCAGATGAGAACTATACCGCGGTAGCAGGCATTACCAGACAGATGGCGCTGGTAGAGACGGGCAGAGCAGAAGTGAGCGTGGAACATTCCGACGCGCAGCTGGTGGCGGCTTCCGAGGAAGGCGGTGCAGACGAGACAGCACAGACAGGGTTGGCTGAGACTTTACCGGCGGATGAGACAAAGAGTATGCCGGTGGAGATTACTGATGAGGATTCACAGAATATAACAGACACATCCGAAGACGCGCAGGACGCACAGGTAGAAGAACAGCAGAATGCGGACGTAGTGGAGACGGAAGAAACGGCAGAAGAAGCGCTTGCGGGGCAGGATGAAGCAGCCATGCAGGAACAGGAAGACCTGGCAGATGCCAATGCTTCGAGCGAGGCGACAGTTGTTGAAAATACGGCAAATGACATCCAGTCAGACGCGGTTGCCGCGCAGTTGGAGCAGGAGCAGGCAGAGTGGGAGAACCGTCTGATGCCGAGTGTCAACGAATATCTGAATATTCGTGCGGCGGGTGATGAAAATGCGGAAGTGGTCGGAAAGCTCTACAAGGGTGATGCGGCAGAGATCGTGGAACAGGGCGATACCTGGACACATGTAAGATCCGGTTCCGTAGACGGATATGTATTAAATGCATACTGTGCGTTTGGCATGGATGCGTATGAACTGGCAAAGAAAGACTGTCAGACAGAAGCAAAGGTTATGACCGGCGGACTCAGATTAAGAACAGAGCCGAATGAGAATGCGACTGTTATCGATGCGGTATACGAAGGTCAGGTGCTTACCGTGGATACCGAATCCGCAAGTACCGATGGCTGGGTAGCGGTAGAGTATGATGACAAGCTCGCATATGTAGCGGCACCGTATGTTACAGTTGATATTTCCGTGGGAGACGCGATCTCCATCGAGGAAGAGCGCGCGGCAGCGGCTGCGGAAGCAGAGAAGAAAGCGAGCGAGAGCAGCGGTGTGACGACCACACAGAAGGCTGCGGTAGCGGCATCCACAGATGATGTGACACTTCTTGCGGCACTGATCCAGTTAGAGGCAGGTTCTGAGTGCTACGAAGGAAAAGTGGCAGTCGGAGCGGTGGTTATGAACCGTGTCAGAAGCGGTGGATATCCGGGATCCATTTCCGGTGTCATCTATCAGGGCGGCCAGTTTACAACAGCATCCAGTGTACAGGGTGTGATCGCGAGCGGCGTCAGCGGAAGCTGTATGCAGGCAGCACAGGAAGCGATAAACGGAAGCGACAATACCGGCGGATGCGTATCGTTCCGTCGCGCAAGTTCCGGACGCGCGGGTGTTGTGATTGGAAATCATGTATTCTTTTAAGTACATCGATGCATAAATAATAAAAATTGCGAAGACCATATGTGAGGGATGGTGCAAAGCCCCTTTCTATGGTCTTTTTCTTTTGGAATTTTTGTTGTATTCTCAAATGAAATATAGTAAGATAATTCTATTGATAAAATATCTATCGAACAAAATCAGGGAGGTATGACAGATGGGTGCATTCATTGCAGTAGTAATTCTTCTGGCAGTTGTGTTAATTATTTTAGTGAATTGTATTAAAATCGTGCCGCAGGCACATGCGATGGTAGTGGAGCGTCTCGGAGGCTATCTGGCGACATGGGGCGTAGGACTTCACTTTAAAATGCCGTTTTTAGACCGTGTTGCAAAAAAAGTGATCTTAAAGGAACAGGTAGTGGATTTCCCGCCACAGCCGGTTATTACAAAAGATAATGTTACGATGCAGATCGATACTGTTGTATATTTTCAGATCACAGATCCGAAGTTATTTACCTACGGTGTGGAAAATCCGATCATGGCGATCGAGAACCTGACCGCGACAACACTCCGTAATATCATCGGTGATCTCGAACTTGACGAGACACTGACTTCAAGAGAGACCATCAACACCAAGATGCGCGCGTCTTTGGATGTTGCGACAGATCCATGGGGAATCAAGGTAAACCGTGTGGAATTAAAGAACATCATTCCGCCGAAAGCGATCCAGGATGCCATGGAAAAACAGATGAAAGCAGAACGTGAGAGACGTGAGGCGGTTACCAGAGCAGAAGGTGAGAAGAAATCTACGATCCTTGTTGCGGAAGGTAAGAAGGAATCCGCGATTCTCGAAGCAGAAGCGGAAAAACAGGCAGCGATCTTACGCGCGGAAGCAAAGAAGGAAGCGACCATGCGCGAGGCGGAAGGTCAGGCGCAGGCGATCTTAAAGATCCAGCAGGCAAACGCCGACGGACTTCGTTTCTTAAAAGAGGCAGGACCGGATGCAAATGTACTGCAGTTAAAGAGTATTGAAGCATTTGCAAAGGCAGCCGATGGAAAAGCGACCAAGATCATCATCCCGTCCGAGATCCAGGGGATCGCGGGACTTGCGAAATCCGTTGTGGAAGTAGCAAAGGAAAGCTAAGCGAAGAAGCATTTGGTAATATAACAAATAAAGAACGGGCTGTCGAAAAATTTGACAGCCCGATTGTTGTAATGACTACATAGAAAGGAAGCAGAAAAATGAACTTAAAAGGACGTAATTTTTTAAAACTGAAAGATTTTACCCCGGAAGAAATTCTTTACATGGTAGATCTTGCAGCGGAATTAAAAGACAAAAAGAAAAAAGGGATTGCGCATGATGCACTGACTGGCAAAAATATTGCGCTGATCTTTGAGAAGACCAGTACAAGAACCCGCTGCTCGTTTGAAGTGGCAGCACATGATCTCGGAATGCATGTGACTTATCTGGATCCGTCAGGTTCCCAGATCGGCAAAAAAGAAAGTATCGCGGATACCGCACGCGTCCTTGGAAGAATGTTCGACGGGATCGAGTACCGCGGATTTGGACAGGACATTGTGGAAGAGCTGGCTGAATATGCGGGAGTTCCGGTGTGGAACGGACTGACCAATGAGTTCCATCCGACACAGATGCTGGCAGATGTTTTAACGATCCGTGAGCATCTGGGACGTATCAAGGGCGTAAAACTCGCGTATATGGGAGATGCCCGTTATAACATGGGAAATTCACTGATGGTGACCTGCGCGAAACTCGGCATGGATTTCGTCGCATGTACATCCAAAAAATATTTCCCGGAGCAGGAACTTGTGGACTACTGTAAAAAAGTAGCGGCAGAAAACGGTGGAAGCATCACACTTTCCGAGGATGTAGAGGCAGTAAAGGGCGCGGATGTCATTTATACCGATGTCTGGGTGTCCATGGGTGAGCCGGATGAGATCTGGGAAGAACGCTTAAAAGATCTGATGCCGTATCAGGTCAACAAAAAGCTGATGAACATTGCGGGTGAGCAGGCGATCTTTATGCACTGTCTTCCGGCATTCCATGACTTAAAGACCAAGATCGGAAAACAGGTCTATGAAAAATTCGGATTTTCCGAGCTTGAAGTGACAGATGAAGTATTTGAATCCGAAAAGTCCGTGGTATTTGACGAGGCAGAGAACCGCATGCATACGATCAAGGCGGTTATGTACGCGACGTTGGCATAAAGCGGTTTGATAACCCGGAGGGAAAGAAGAGTCAGGGGACGGATATGAAGGCAGAGATATTAACGATATTAAAAGATACGGACGGCTATGTGTCCGGTCAGGAACTGTGTGAGCGGTTTGGCGTTTCCCGCACTGCGGTGTGGAAAGCGATGAACCAGTTGAAAAAAGAAGGCTATGAGATCGAATCGGTACAAAACAAGGGCTATCACCTGGTAAAGACACCGGATATCTTAAGCAAAAACGAGCTTGTCAGCATACGAAAGACAAAGTGGGTCGGTACGGAGATCTGTTATTTCGATGTGACGGATTCGACCAACACACAGGCCAAAAGTCTGGGCGAGGGAGATGCGCCAAACGGTACGCTTGTCGTTGCCGGAAAGCAGGAGAGCGGCAGAGGCAGACGGGGCAGAAGCTTTGAGTCCCCTGCGGGAACCGGCATTTTCATGACCCTTCTGCTCCGGCCGGAGATCGAACCGCAGAATGCCTCCATGCTTACGCTCGTCTCCGCACTGGCGGTTGCGAAAGGCATTGAGCATATGGTGGATCTTCCGGTGCAGATCAAATGGCCGAATGATATCGTGATAAACGGTAAAAAAGTCTGTGGTATCTTAACGGAAATGAGTGCACAGATGGATTATGTAAACTACATTGTGATCGGGATCGGGATCAATGTGGGCAATGAGGAGTTCCCGGAGGAGATCAAAGATGTGGCAACTTCGATCTATCTTGAGAGTGGAAAACATGTAAACCGTGCCATGCTGATCGAAAAGATCTGGGAAGAGTTTGAAGATTATTATGAACTTTATGAGAAAACACAGGATTTGAGCAGCCTGGTTAAAGAGTACGACAGTTATCTGGTCAACCGGGGACAGAAAGTGCGTGTCTTAGATTCGAAAGAGCCGTACGAGGGAAAGGCGATGGGCATCACCGACCGCGGAGAGCTGATCGTGGATACCTGGGAGGCAAGACGGCTGGTGTCCGCCGGAGAAGTGTCCGTGCGCGGCGTATATGGCTATGTATGATCGGATAAAACGATAACAGGATAAGACAGATTGAGGTAAGCTACAATGTTTCAGAATGAAGTGATATTATGCGGATCAAGTTCCTATACGAGAAAATTTTATTTAAACCGTGATTTTTCCAGACTTCCGGAGGCAATCAAAGAAGAATTGCAGATCATGTGCGTGCTGTTTACCGAGGATGTGGGCGGAACGCTGCAGCTGGTGTTTGACGCCGAGGGCAATCTGGAATTCCGGACGGAAGTGGAAGAGGGCGATCTGCTCTATGATGAGATCGGAAGCGTGTTGAAGATCAAGCAGCTGCGGAATGAAAAGCAGGAGCTGCTCGAGGCACTGCAGATGTATTACCGGGTAGTTTTCCTGGGCGAAGGACTGAAGGAGGAATAGATATGCTGTTAGCAGTTGATGTGGGAAATAGCAATATCACACTCGGAGCGTTTGAACGGGAACGGCTGGTCGCGACATTTCGGATGACGACCAATCTTCCGCGTACTTCGGATGAGTACGGAACCGAGATCCGTGGACTTCTCGCCAACAACGGGATCAGCCCGAACGCGATCGACAGCGCGATCTTTTCATCGGTCGTGCCGGATATCATGCATTCACTGACGAGTGCGGTGATCAAATATTTCAATGTCACGCCGATTTTGGTCGAACCGGGCATTACCACCGGGCTTTCCATCGCGACAGAAAATCCGAGACAGCTCGGGGCGGATCGTATCGTGGATGCGGTCGGCGCGTATGAGCTTTATGGCGGACCGGTCATCGTCATTGACTTTGGAACAGCGACAACGTTTGACCTCGTGGATGGAAACGGCGTATTTCTAGCAGGTGTGATCTCGCCGGGAATCCGGGTGTCTGCGAAGGCACTCTCCCAGGGAACCGCGAAACTGCCGGAGATCGAGATCAAAAAGCCGGCATCGATCCTTGGAAGAGAGACGATAAGCAGCATACAGGCGGGACTTGTATACGGTCAGATCGGCCAGACAGAATATATCGTGGAACATATGAAACAGGAAGCAGGCCTTGCCGGGATCAAAGTGGTTGCGACCGGAGGACTCGGAAAGATCATCGCGAAAGAGACGAAAAGCATTGATATTTATGACGCGACACTGACGCTTCAGGGAATGCGTTTTATTTATGAGAGACAAAAAAAGGGACAGGCAGACGGCGGAAAATAATATGAAAACATTACAGATCGGAAATGTGACTTTAGAAAACAATCTGGTGCTCGGACCAATGGCAGGCGTGACAGACCTGCCATTTCGTCTGCTCTGCAAAGAGCAGGGTGCGGGACTTTTGTGCATGGAAATGGTGAGTGCCAAGGGCATCTATTACAACAATAAAAATACCGAGCAGCTTTTGGCGATCGATGAGAGGGAGCATCCGGTTTCCCTGCAGCTTTTTGGCTCGGATCCGGAGATTATGAGTGAGATGGCAAAAAAGATCGAGGAAAGGCCGTTTGACATTCTCGATATCAATATGGGCTGTCCGGTTCCGAAAGTCGTAAACAACGGCGACGGCTCCGCACTGATGAAAAATCCGGTGCTTGCGGGAAAGATCATAGAAAAGACCGCGCGTGCCATCAAAAAACCGGTGACGGTAAAGATCCGCAAAGGGTTTGATGATGCGCATATCAACGCGGTGGAAATGGCAAAAGTGGCAGAAGCAAGCGGCGCGGCAGCGATCGCGGTCCACGGGCGCACGAGAGAGCAGTACTATTCGGGCAGGGCGGACTGGGACATCATAAGACAGGTCAAAGAAGCGGTAAAGATCCCGGTGATCGGAAACGGCGATATCCTGACGCCGGAGGACGCGATCCGCATAGAAGAACAGACCGGCTGTGACGGCTTTATGATCGCGCGCGGCGCACAGGGAAATCCGTGGATCTTTGCGCAGATCCTGCATTATTTTAAGACCGGGGAACATCTGCCGAAACCGACGGCGGAGGAAATGGTACAAATGATGCTGCGCCATGCGAAAATGCAGCTCGCGTTCAAGGGAGACTATACCGGGATACGCGAGATCCGCAAACATGCGGCGTGGTATACGGCGGGCTATCCGAATGCGGCACGCCTGCGCAGTGCCATCAATGAAGTGGAAAGCTATGAACAGTTAGAGGAATTATTCGGGCGCTTTTTGACATATAATGAGAAAAACGGATAGCAGGTACGGCGTATGGCGGATGACCGTGTGGATATGGGATGGCGCGCGATCGGTGCATTTTTAAAAAAGTGGAGACAGAAAAGACGAAAAAAGAAAGACGGCATCGGAAGTGCGGCAAAGGAACCGGAGATGTGGGTGGAAAATCCCTATCTGCCGCAGTTTCGGAACATCATGGAGCAGGTATTAAAAAAGCGTGGGATAAGCTACCGCGATTTTGCGCCGGTCTGTATTGATGAAGAAAAGCCGGAGCTTCTTTTGATGGAGGAAGATATTGTCACTGTTCTGCACGAGCTGGAGCGGGATTTAAACGCGCTTACGATCCTAACGGAACGTCCGGATTTTTTCTCGTCATATGCGGCGCGGATGGAAGAAGAATACGGGCTTATGGTTTCGGTCAGGGAGAAGCGGCATGCGGGAGCGGAATCCCCGTTTCTGTTTCCCGGAAATGTGATCCTGGATTTTGAGCGGAACGGACATTTTTGCACACCGGAGAAAACGGGCGGATACTGCTATATCCCCATCTATAAAATACCCTGGCAAAGCGGCGAAAACCTTGACATTCTGGTGCCTATCGGGTATAATACTGTGATTGTTAAAGGACTAGACCTAAGAGAAGAAAGCGGAAGTTCCAAGGATGTTTTTGCGGGATTTTCGGAACAATAGAAAGAAGAAACAGGAAGGACAGAAAGCAAGCATGGATAAGAAAAACATTTTGACCTATCAGGGACTGCAGAAACTGGAAGAAGAATTACAGAACTTAAAAGTAGTCAGAAGAAAAGAAGTAGCGCAGAAGATCAAAGAAGCCAGAGAACAGGGTGACTTGTCCGAGAACGCGGAGTACGATGCAGCGAAAGACGAGCAGCGTGACATTGAGGCTCGTATCGAAGATATCGAGAAGATCTTAAAGAACGCGGAAGTCGTTGTAGAAGAAGAAGTAGAGCTGGATAAGATCAGCATCGGATGTAAGGTAAAGATCCTTGATGTGGAAGAAAATGAGGAGCTTGAATACAAGATCGTCGGTTCCACCGAGGCAAACAGCTTAAAAGGCAAGATCTCCAATGAGTCTCCGGTCGGCAAGGCACTGCTCGGCGCAAAGATCGGTGATGTCGTAAAGGTTGAGACCCATGTGGGCGAGCTGGAATATAAGGTACTTGAGATCCAGCGCTCAAACTAGAAGGCAGCCGGAAAGATCCGGAGTCAGAATCTGATTTTATGACAGGATCAACTTCCGTGGCTGGAAAATAAAAATGAAGGAGAATGAAGATGGCGGAACAAAAGAACGTACAGGAACAGGATATAAATCAGCTGATCAAGGTGCGTCAGGATAAATTAAAAGAGTTTCAGGAAAACGGCAAAGACCCGTTTCAGATCACAAAATATGATGTGACACATCACAGCACAGAGATCAGGGATAATTATGATGACCTCGAGGGTAAGACGGTTTCCGTTGCCGGACGTATGATGTTCAAGCGCGTGATGGGAAAGGCTTCTTTCTGCAATGTGCAGGATTTAAAGGGCAGCATCCAGGCATACGTTGCAAGGGACAGTATCGGAGAAGAATCCTACAAGGATTTCAAGAAATATGATGTAGGTGATGTCATCGGTATCAAGGGCGAAGTGTTTACAACCAAAACCGGTGAGATTTCCATCCATGCGTCAGAGGTTACACTGCTTGCGAAGAGCTTAAATATCCTTCCGGAGAAGTTCCATGGACTGACCAATACCGATATGCGTTATCGTCAGCGTTATGTGGATCTTATCATGAACCAGGATGTAAAAGAGACTTTCGTAAAACGTTCCAAAGTCATCAGCAGTATCCGTCATTACTTAGACGGTGAGGGATTCATGGAAGTTGAAACCCCGATGCTTGTGCAGAATGCAGGCGGCGCGGCGGCAAGACCGTTTAATACACACTTTAATGCGCTGGATGAGGATCTGCATCTTCGTATTTCCCTGGAACTTTATTTAAAGAGACTGATCGTCGGCGGCATGGAGCGTGTCTATGAGATCGGACGTGTATTCCGTAACGAAGGACTTGATACCAGACACAATCCGGAATTTACGCTGATGGAGCTTTATCAGGCATATACCGATTACCACGGCATGATGGATCTGACCGAGAAACTGTACCGTCATGTGGCAAAAGAAGTGACCGGATCCGAGATACTTCATTATGGAGATCTTGAGATCGACCTCTCCAAGCCGTTCGAGCGTCTGACCATGATCGATGCGGTCAAGAAATACGCAAACGTGGACTTTAACGAGATCCACACATTAGAGGAAGCAAGAAAAGCGGCAGACGAGCATCATGTGGTATATGAAGAGAGACATAAGAAGGGCGATATCTTAAATCTCTTCTTCGAAGAATTTGTAGAGGAGCATCTGCTTCAGCCGACATTTATTATGGATCATCCGATCGAAATTTCTCCGCTCACCAAAAAGAAACCGGAGAATCCGGATTATGTAGAACGTTTTGAGTTCTTCATGAACGGATGGGAAATGGCAAACGCGTACTCCGAGTTAAACGATCCGATCGATCAGAGAGAACGTTTTGCTGCACAGGAAGAACTGTTTGCAGCCGGAGATGAAGAGGCAAACCATACCGATGAGGATTTCTTAAATGCATTGAGCCACGGTATGCCGCCAACCGGTGGAATCGGATTCGGAATCGACCGTATGGTCATGATGATGACAAATTCACCGGCGATCCGCGATGTACTGCTCTTCCCGACAATGAAGAGTCTGGATTCCGACAAGAAAGCTGCAAAGGCAGTTTCCGACGGATCTGCAAATGCTGCGGGCGGCAACAATGGATTTTTCACACCAAATGCGAAGATCGATTTCTCCAAGGTAAAGGTTGAGCCGATGTTCGAGGAATCCGTTGATTTCGATACTTTCAGCAAATCAGATTTCCGTGCAGTAAAGGTTAAAGCGTGTGTTGCAGTACCGAAGTCCAAGAAGCTGTTACAGTTCACACTGGATGACGGAACCGGCACAGACCGCACGATCCTCAGTGGAATCCATGCATATTACGAACCGGAAGAACTGGTTGGTAAGACACTGATCGCGATCACGAACCTTCCGCCAAGAGCGATGATGGGCATTGATTCCTGTGGTATGTTACTTTCCGCAGTGCATGAGGAAGAGGGCGAAGAGAAGCTCCATCTTCTGATGGTGGATAACCATATCCCGGCGGGTGCGAAGCTGTACTAGAAGTAAATGTTTGCCGCTTGCTGATGGCGCGGGATATAAATAATTCAGTTTGTAAATGAAGCCACTTGCTATACAGGTGGGATAAAAATAGTATAGTTTGTAAATGTTCCCCATCAGTGCTTGCTGATGGGGAATTTTGTCACAAAAGAAAGGTTGTTTATGGAGATACGACAGGCGGAATTGGCTCATATGGAAGTGACAGGAGATTTCTTATTTAAGTATTTGTGCTCCATCCACAAGCAATTATTTCAGTTTGAAGATTTATATCGAAAGCTCAAAAGAGGAAACTTTTTTTATATGAGTATTTATGGTACCATATAAGAGAAGTTTTTTAGTTTGGGGAGTATGGAGGTGCAGTTTATGCCTAAGTCATCGAATCAGAAACTGAAACTGATATATCTTATGAAAATTCTGCTTGAGAGAACAGATGAGACGCATAGCATCACGATGCCGGAAATCATTGATGCCCTTGCAGCATATGATATAAGTGCGGAACGTAAGAGCCTGTATAACGATATTGAAAATCTTAGGGTATATGGATTGGATGTCATTGGAACGCAGGAGGATAGAACATATTCGTACCATGTTGGAAACAGGCAATTTGAACTTGCGGAATTAAAGTTATTGGTGGATTCTGTTCAATCGGCTAAATTTATCACAGCTAAGAAGTCTAACGAATTGATAAAGAAAATAGAAGGACTTGCGAGTAAATATGAAGCATCTCAGTTACACAGGCAGGTATTTGTAGCCGGACGTGTAAAGACAATGAATGAAAGTATTTATTATAATGTTGACAGGCTCCATACGGCGATCGCGGAAAATTCGAGGATAACTTTCCAGTATTTCCAGTGGAATGTTGATAAGAAGGTAGAGCTTCGACATGATGGAGCCGTTTATGAAGTGAGTCCCTGGGCTTTATCGTGGGATGATGAGAATTACTATTTAATTGCATACGATAGTTCAGAAAAAATGATCAAGCATTTTCGAGTAGACAAGATGCTTTATATCAAGTCCAATGGTAAGGGAAGAGAAGGCAGACAGGCATTTAAGTCCTTTGACATGGCAGCATATGCCAGAAAAATGTTTGGAATGTACGGGGGCAAAGAGGAATGTGTGCGGATTGAGTGTGATAATTCCTTTGCAGGTGTTATGATAGATCGTTTTGGCAAGGATGTTTCTATGATCCGACTGGATGATAAGCGGTTTGCAGTAAATGTAGAGGTCGCGGTCAGCAGACAGTTTTTGGCTTGGATCATTGGTCTTGGGGAAGGGGTTACGCTGGCAGGACCTGATAATGTAGTTGCAATGATGAAGGATGAAATTGACAGACTGGTAAGACAATATAAAAAATAATGTGAACATAAATTCGGGTTGCAAGGTGTGTTTATGGGACACCTTAGTTTTTATAATAAGAATCAGATAAGAGATAAACTCTTACTGGTTCTTATTTTTTTGCGCAGGTGAGGTGGCAGAGTGGCAAGGTTATGGTATTGGATTAGAAAAACACTATTACATGCTAAGGAATGCAGAAGATGCTGCATTATGTGTGAATATTACGAAGTATGCAGAAATGATGGAGCATTAGAATAGGAGGTGCCTATGGGAACGGATTCTTTATATTACATAATGGATTATAGTGGTAACTATTATAGGACTGATAAAGCAGATCAGTTGGTAGCTGTGGCAGGAGAACAGGACGCAACAGTATTTACATTTGCACAGGCGAACAGCCGTATATGTGTAGGTAAGAAAGCATCATTTTATTGTATGGTTCCGATTGAAGAAACAGAGGAAGATATGAACGGGACAGTATCAGGCAGTGATGAAATAGACGACTATTCCGGTGCATTACCTGTAGAAGAACAGGAAGAAAATGATGATGAATATATTTCACCAATAAAAGAATTAACATATGATGAGGTAACAGAACCGATTGAGAAAAATGTTGCATCGTATGATCTGTCAGAAATGGACTGGGCAGAATATCTTACACATTTTACATACCTTGTAGAGGGGTTGAAGGATTATAGGGAGGAGCTTTCGAAAAAGCATTCAGATATAGACCAGAAGATATGCGATATTCTTCACTATATTGAATTATGTGAGACTGATGAGAATGAAGCTGCTGATCTGGTTGAACTACTGAGGGTGTGCAGGGAAAACAGAAGAGATATCAAGGATGAATTGCAGAGAATCGAGTATTTTCAAACCGGCTTTGGAACGAATGCCAATGTCACCAGAGCAAAGCAGGCATTAAAAAGTATCAAAGGATTGGAAACAAGAAAGTATAAACCTAGAAAATACGAGGAGTTGTTTGAAAATTGCGTGCTCAAAGATAGGCGGTTACAAAGAGACGATTTACATACAACAGCTCCTGTTGGTTCAAATGCAAAGCAAAGATACAGCGTTGAACCAACATTTGATGAAAAGGATGGTGAAGAAACAATGGCAGAAGAAAGAAATTACACTCCGTTTGATGGGAAAGAGAATGACTGGGTTTCATTTGCAAGGCAGCAGGCGGAGTTTTATAGAAATGCCGGGCAGTATATAACAAATCTACAGATAGACATCAAAGAGATAGATAGCGAGATTGAAAATATCCTTCTGGAAACAGAAGATGCTAATTGTAATGTGGCTCAGGGGTATAAGGTATTTAAAAGACTTAAGGAATTGAGACTAGAGAAGAAAGCAAAAACGAAAGAACTTAACTGTCTGTATGCATTAACAGATTACATTGATTGCGAATCGTTGGCTGATACCTGTGAAGATAATCTGGCAGAAATTGAAGATATAATGGAAGTTCCAGAACATAGTGAAGAGACCCAAATGCAGCCTGTAGATAACGGGCAGGAAGAAAACATGCATATAGTAAAAGATATGGTTGGTTGAAAATAAGGAGGATAATTACCATGACAAATAAGACAATATTAAGAGAAATTCATAGAGAAAATAAATCTATAAATAGGAATTTACAGAGACTGGCAAATATAGGATTGATAGGTTTGCTTGGAAAAAGTGCTGAGGAGGCAAAGAAAACAGATGATTCTGTTGGAAAGACACTTGCAAAGACTGGATTAATACTAGTGGCAGTGTCAGAGATAGTACTTATGATTGCGGATATAATTGATCACAAAGAAGAGAAAATAGAACAGCAGCTTGATGAAGATGATGAATAAGTAGGCAAAAGAATAAAGATTCGATATACAAGGGATGATTATAGGACAGCTTAAGTAGTACTATATAATCAGAAAGGTAATCAGAAAGAAACAAATAACCTTGATAATTCTTGATTGCAGGAGGTATGGCAATGAAAAATTGGATGGATTTAAATAGCGATGGCAAAATAGATGGTGCGGAAATGATGTTTGCAGGAGAAATGCTTTGCACCAGCAGGGAAGAACATGAAGCATTATTGGGAGATGCCGGAGACTTCGAGGATGACGCAAAGGATGATTTTGAGATTGATGCAATGGCAGCAGGACTTGATGTTGATGAATTAGAACTTATGGATCCTGATGACAGGGCAGAGGCATTGGAAGAAGCAGGGTTAGACCCGGATGATTATGATTTTGACTAAGTTTTTTGCAAGGGAGGCTGATTTGTATGAGAAAGAATTCATTTGGACAGGGACTGGCAATATTTTTTGTGATAATAGGTGTTCTGTTTGTAATAGGTTCAATAGGTGAAGCAAGTGAGCCTAAGTGCATTAAGGCAGGATGTGATAATAAGCAGGCAAGTGGAAGCAGTTATTGTTATCTGCATAAACCATATACGGGAAGCAGTACATCACATAGCAGTTCATCATATAGCAATAAATCGTCTAGCAGTACTTCTAAGAGTAGTACGAGCAACACTGGTTCAAGCAGTAGTTACAGTAATGAATCCAATTCTACAAACAAGTCATCATATAGTGGTGGTACAAAGAAAAGCACAACGACAAAGAAGAGTACATATGACTCTTATGACGATGGCTATGACGATATCTATATGGATGGTGATTATGACTATGACAGATATGACAGAGACAGCGATTATGCAGATGGTGTAGATGATGCAATGGATGAGTACGGAGAAGACTGGTAAAGCTGATAGAGTTTTGCGGAAAGGAGACCATTATGGAAGAACTTTATTTTACAATAGCAGGTTGCAGCCATTATTTTGGCAGTGATTTTATGGAAAAAGGAATGAAAGTCAAACTTGAAAAAGAGCCGGATAATGAGTACGACAAAGAAGCAATACAGGTAAAGATAAAAGGACTTGGAAAGATAGGATATGTGGCTAACAGTCCTTTTACTGTTAAAGGTGAGTCTATGAGTGCTGGCAGGTTGTATGATAAGATTGGTGATAAGGCGAAAGGAAGGGTTGTATTTGTAGTTGATGGTGGGGTTGTGTGCAGAATTACTGCCACTGGTATAGATGATACAAAATTGTTTGATTCACAGCATAAAGAATTAATATGAAAATAAAATAGTCGGACTATTTTCGGAAAGCAATAATTGAGGATACTACTAATAAATGTTATAATAACTATAAAAATGACATAAAATAAGTGATTCAGAGAAAGGCAATCTGTAAAATAGATATGAATGAGAATAAAACTTTGGATTATTATAATAAAAATGCTAGCAGTTTTGCAGAAAAAACGATAGATGTGGACTTTCATGACACGCAGAAACATTTTCAGGAATTACTGCCTGAGCAAGGATACATTCTTGATTTTGGGTGTGGTTCTGGAAGAGATATAAAATATTTTTTGAGCCAGAATTTTAAGGTTGATGCAATAGATGGCTCAGAGGAATTGTGTCGTATTGCAAGTGATTATACAGGTATAAAAGTAAAAAAAATGCTGTTTCAAGAACTTGATGAAATAGAAAAATACGATGGAATATGGGCGTGTTCTTCAATACTTCATCTTACACAAAATGAACTTAAAACGGTGTTTGGGAAAATGGTAAAGGCATTAAAAAGAGATGGTATTATTTATACATCATTTAAGTATGGCAATTTTGAGGGCGAGAGAAATGAACGTTATTTTATAGATTTTACAGAGGAGAAGTTTAATAAATTTGTTAATAATATAGAAAATGTTAAATTGAAGGAAGAGTGGATTACATGTGATGTAAGACCAGGTCGTGGAGAGGAAAAATGGTTAAACTTAATACTGCAGAAGAATTAGCTGATATTTATGAAACAGAATATTATACGGATGCAATGACTGGAGGTCAAGATAAGAGGATGTATCTGTATTATCAGCTGATTAATAGCCTTAAACAGGCTGATAGTGTGGATATTGTTGTTTCTTTTCTGATGGAATCTGGCGTGAGAATGTTACTTAGTGAATTTGAGAACGCGTTGAAACGTGGAACAAAAATTAGAATTCTTACAGGAAATTATCTTGGTATAACACAGCCATCAGCATTGTATCTTATTAAGCATAAGCTTGGCGAACAGGTAGAATTGCACTTTTATAATGAAAAAAATCGGTCATTTCATCCGAAATCATACATATTTCATTATAAGGATTATAGTACGATATACATAGGTTCATCAAATATTTCAAGAAGTGCACTGACATCTGGTATTGAATGGAATTATCGATTTAGCAGCAAAACAGATTTTAATAATTATGAAAAGTTTTACAATACATTTCTTGATTTATTTCAAAATCATTCCGTAGTAATAGATGATGATGAACTAAAAAGATATTCAAAAAACTGGCACCGCCCAGCTGTATCAAAGGATTTAGATAGATATGATTTACAGGATAACGAAACTTCAAATGATATAGTTCTATTTGAACCAAGAGGGGCACAAATAGAAGCTTTGTGTGCACTGGAAAATACTAGGACAGAGGGAGCAAGAAGAGCTTTAGTTCAGGCTGCGACAGGTGTTGGAAAAACATATCTTGCAGCATTTGACTCAAAGAAATATGAGAGGGTATTATTTGTGGCACATAGAGAAGAAATTCTAAAGCAGGCAGCAGAATCTTTTAAAAATGTGAGGGATTCAGATGATTATGGCTTTTTTGATGGAGAAAGCAAATGCACGGACAAATCGGTGATTTTTGCCTCGGTTGCAACACTTGGCAGGAATGAATACTTGAATAATAAGTATTTTGCTTCAGATTATTTTAATTATATTGTAATTGATGAATTTCACCATGCCATTAATGATCAGTATCAAAGAATTGTTAATTATTTTAATCCGCAGTTTCTGTTAGGTTTAACGGCAACTCCAGAGAGAATGGATGGTCGAAATATATATGAAATCTGTGATTACAATGTTCCTTATGAGATTTCATTGAAAGAAGCAATCAATAAGGGAATACTCGTACCTTTTCATTATTATGGAATTTTTGATAATACTGATTATTCAAAACTGCACATTGTAAGGGGAAGGTATGATGAAAAAGAATTGAATGAAACCTATATTGGAAATATTCGCAGATATGAATTGATATATAAATATTACTGCAAGTATGGCTCACAGCAGGCACTTGGATTTTGTTGCTCAAAGGAGCATGCAAGAGAGATGGCGAGAGAGTTTTCATCAAGAGGAATACCATCAGTTGCTGTATTTAGTGATGCAAGTGGGGAATATACAGAAAAACGTAATGTGGCAATACAAAAATTGAAGAATGGCGAAATAAGAGTAATTTTTTCTGTGGATATGTTTAATGAAGGCGTTGATATTACATCTGTTGATATGGTAATGTTCTTAAGACCTACAGAATCACCGATAGTTTTCCTTCAGCAGCTTGGAAGAGGACTTAGAAAATGTAGAGGAAAAGAGTTTCTGAATGTGCTTGACTTTATTGGTAATTATGAGAAAGCGGGTAGAGTGCGTTTCCTTCTTGAAGGGAAATCGAGCACGCATGGAGAAGTATATTATCCGTCCGATAGATTACTATTTCCAGATGATTGTCTTGTGGATTTTGATATGAAGCTGATAGACCTATTTGCTAAAATGGATAGAAAACATTTAAAACTTAGGGATCAAGTAATTAATGAGTATTTTAGAGTAAAAGAGTTTTTGGGAAAGCGACCGTCTAGGCTGGATTTGTTTACATATATGGATGATAATATTTATGAAACTGCAATTAGACATTCCAAGGATAATCCATTTAAGAAATATCTGGAATTCCTCAACGATATAGGAGAGCTAAATCAAATAGAAGAAGAGTTTTATAAAGGAATTGGAAGAGAATTTATCAGCCTGCTCGAAAACACAAATATGTCAAAGGTATATAAGATGCCTGTACTTATGGCATTTTATAATAACTCAAATGTGCTGATGGAAGTATCAGAAAAACAGCTTCTTTCAAGCTGGAAAGAATTTTTCTCAACTGGAACAAACTGGAAAGATCTTGATAAAAATATGACATTGCAGAAGTATAAAGATATTTCAGATAAGGACCATTTAAAGAAAATTCTTGCTATGCCGGTGCATTTTCTTTTGGAATCAGGAAAAGGATTTTTTGTTAGAAATGATGAAATGGTATTAGGTTTAAGAGAAGAATTGCGTCCGCTAATTGTTAACCCTGTTATGACCCAGCAGATGAAGGATGTGATAGATTATAGGACAATGGATTATTACCAGAGAAGATATAGGGAGAGGCAGAATGAATAGTTAAGATAATATTTGGCTTTATTATGAAATTTAATTGAATAAGAGATACAGGAGGTTTACATCATGGAACGAGTAGCTAAATTTTTAAAAGAAGCAGAGACATATTATCTGGCAACAGTGGAAGGCGACCAGCCAAGAGTTAGACCTTTTGGAACAGTACACATTTTTGAAGGAAAGCTGTATATTCAAACTGGAAAGGTAAAGGATGTTTCAAAGCAGATTCACGCAAACCCGAAGGTAGAAATCTGTGCATATAAAAATGGCGAGTGGCTTCGTGTAGCCGGAGAACTTGTAGAAGATGACAGAAGAGAAGCAAGACAGTCTATGCTCGATGCTTATCCATCTTTACAGAATATGTACTCAGCAGATGATGGAAATACAGAGGTGTTCTATTTTAAAAATGCGACAGCTACATTTTCATCATTTGCACATGAGCCGGAAGTAGTGAAGTTTTAATGACGAAGGATGAATGGTATAGGCAGTTGTTTGAACGTCTGGATAATTCCAAGTTTCGAAGCAGTTTCCATCTGAAGCAGAAAGATATTGATTACATAAATGAAAAAGGTCTTGATACAATAAGACAACATGCAAAGGATTTTATTGCAAAGAGAGAAGCTCCAGCATATATTGCAAATGATGGCAAACAGACACCAATGCGTGGTCATCCGGTATTTATTGCCCAGCACGCAACAGCAACATGCTGCAGGGAGTGCATCCGAAAGTGGCATAAAATGCAGCCGGGCAAGGAACTAAGTCAGGTGCAGCAGGATTATCTTGTAGATGTAATTATGACATGGATTCCAAAAGAAATCGAGAGGCAGGAACATAAAATATGAGTTTGAAAAATGTATTGATTATTGTTGATAACATTGACGAATCAATTGATTTTTATGAAGAACTGTTTGGACTGCGCGTGATTACAAGGCAGGAAGGTAATGTGATAATGTCAGAGGGGCTTGTATTGCAGGATGTAGATGTATGGTATGACAGTACAAAAATACATACAACTCCACATAACAATATGACAGAACTTTATTTTGAAGATAATGATATAGGAGGTATTATTGAAAAATTGGAGTCTGGCAAGTATGTTGTAAGTTATGTTACGGAATTAATGGAAATTGAAGGTGGACAGAAGCTTGTAAGATTTTATGATCCATCAGGAAATCTTATAGAAGTACGAACACCAATTAGCTATAATTGATATGAAATGGATTTAAGGAGAAAATGCAGATATTTGTAGATGCAGATGCGTGTCCGGTAGTGGGCATTGTCGAGACAATAGCAGAGAAATACAATATTTCTACCACCTTGTTGTGTGATACGAATCATATTTTGTGTTCTGATTACAGCGAAGTGATTGTAGTAGGTGCAGGAGCAGATGCAGTAGATTATAAACTAATCAGCATATGTCATAAAGGGGATGTAGTAGTATCGCAGGATTATGGTGTTGCTGCGATGGCACTTGGAAAAGGTGCATATGCTATTCACCAATCCGGTAAGTGGTACACGAATGAGAATATAGATCAGATGCTTATGGAGCGACATCTTAATAAAAAGGCAAGACGCAGCTCTCATAAGAATCATATGAAAGGACCGAGAAAGCGTACAGAAGATGATGATGTACGCTTCGCACAGTCCTTTGAAAAACTTATACTGATGGCAAAGCCAAAAGAAGGTGCTCAGAGTGTGACTATTTAAGAAAAAGACAGTTACAAAGACATATGATAAAGAAAATAAGAAACCAGTTATCAAGGCGAGCATATGTAATGGCGAGCAGGTTGCAGGCTTTAAGGACATTCATACAGGTAAGATAGAAGAGGTTATGCTGATTAAGAACCCGGCAGACCTTGATGCATTCAAGAAAATGTATGGAATAAATGGAGAGATAGAGAAGGAATACTGATGTGAACATACAGATATTTGGAACAAAGAAATGCAATGATACTAAGAAGGCGGAGCGTTTTTTCAAGGAGCGGGGCATAAAGTATCAGTTCATTGATATGAAAGAAAAAGGTATGAGCAAAGGAGAATTTAATTCAGTAGCTCAGGCAAATGGTGGATTAGAAAATATGGTTAACTGGGATGGCAAGGACAAGGATTTACTTGCTCTTATTAAGTATATCGCAGATGAAGATAAGCTCGAAAAGGTGCTTGAGAATCCACAGGTAATTAAAACACCAGTAGTAAGAAACGGAAAGCAATCAACACTTGGTTATCAGCCGGATATCTGGAAAGGATGGAACTAAATGTACTTAATTAAGACTTTAATGGGAGATATAACAAAAGTAACAGAGGTGCAGGCAATCGTGAATGCAGCAAACAACTCTCTTCTTGGTGGAGGCGGTGTAGATGGTGCGATTCATAGAGCAGCAGGATCGGAGCTTCTGGCGGAGTGTAGGACACTTCATGGATGTGAGACTGGAGAAGCAAAGATAACAAAAGCTTATAATCTGCCATGTGATTATGTGATTCATACTGTGGGACCGATATGGAATGGTGGCAGGAATAGAGAAGAGGAACTTCTTGCTAACTGCTATTTTAATTCTATGAAGTTGGCAATGGATAATGGAATCAGCTCTATTGCATTTCCTTCTATATCAACGGGAGCATATAGTTTTCCGGTTGAGTTGGCAGCAAAGATTGCGATACATACAGTAAATAGGTTCTTACAGGATAATCCGGATTGTTTTGATCTGGTGGAGTGGGTGCTATTTGATACTCAGACTGAATCGGTGTATGAATCTGAGGTTGATAAGATATATTAAAGATTAATCGGTTTAAGATTGGTTAGATCTCTTTGCTTAAACCGATTATTAAACCAATTAGTACTCCAAACTGCTATAGAATAGGGTTTATGATTGGTTAAATAGGGTCAAATTCAACCGATTTGAGAGTATCCTAAAGTTTGTGTAAACCTCCAAACTGATGTAAGATAAAATTACTCAGTTTGGAGGT
>OLOZ01000051.1_pt1 | contig 126746 bp, 88 predicted proteins | sample 1673021 | NCBI WGS metagenome assembly OLOZ01 (sample SAMEA3136747, study PRJEB25190) | human gut metagenome | biome: human gut; feature: human-associated habitat; material: faeces | place: Austria | collected 2013 | reverse complement strand
ACTGCGGATAAAACAAGGACGAAATCGTAAAAATGGAACACTATTGTTTTATCGAATGGGAGTAAATCCGCACATTATCGTGAGGTTTATATAGGATGATTTTGAGGGTGTTTTAGTCGCTCAATATGCGTTGAAATCACCTGATAGCCACTCGGTACTAGAAAAGTAAATGGCCTTCTGGTTAGACTCCAGGGGGCCATTTTCATGCACTTGAACTGCGAAAACTACGCTGTTCTGCTGAATTTGCAACGAGTGAATACTCACAACGTCACAATTTTGTGCTGCTCATCTGCAAAGAGTAAAATACAAATTTGAACGATACTCAGAAAGTTGCTGTCTAGATACCCAAATTCTTTCTGTGTACTCATTCTTTACTCATAATCATTTGCCTTCGGAAAGGTAAGACGACATGAACACGCAAGATGTTTTAAACGTCGGCAGAAAAGGTCTTGCAGACTTACCTGGTCACCAATTCGACCTGATTACTATTGAAAAGCCAGACTCTATCGATTTGGCCCTCTCCCTCACAAAGATTGTTTCTAAACTGTCGCCGCTGGTTGGAAATCTTATCGAACATAAAGTATGCAGCTATTTAAACGACCTGCCCGAATTCAAAGAGCTGGGCTTATGGAAACGTCAGGATCCTGATTTTCCGGATGCAGTTTTTGACGCCGGTATTGCCCCTACGCCTGGTTTTGAGATTAAAGCGTGGTTCCCGCTTGCGACAGAGATCACAGCAAGATTCAAAGAAAGCCAGAAATATTTCACGGATGACAACACAGACTTGGTACTACTCGCATGGCTGCCCGAACATCTATTCTATGGCGCCCCAACGCTAATTGACGTTATCTCTATCCCAGCAAGCCAAGTCGCCAAAAGCAGAGACGACCATTACCACAATCCGCCTGACTACCTAGTCATAGAGCCTGAGAACACTGAAGAAAGGACTCGCAATCTGCAGCAGTCCTGTGTCAATGGTCATAAATTTCAAGGAAGCGAGGAAGAGCTGGTTATTGCTCGCGAGGAAGTTGTCGCTATGGGCAGTAAGGTTCAGTACTATTCAATTTCGATGGACTTCCAAGAAGAGATGCAGAGCTTGCTGAGCACTTACAAATACAGATTGGATACAAATTTCGCCAAAATCGACAGAATCGATAATCCGGATATTGAACAGTTCAAAGAAAAGGTACTCAACACGGTGATCCATGGTCGAACTATCGCCGCTTGGTCAAAGCTAATCTCCAAAGCTTCGGATGAGGAACTTATCCAAATCTTAAGAGACGAGTTCGATATCGACTAAGAGTCCTGCTCGGTCGCGGTAAACCTCGACAAACCCAAATTGTAATATGAAGGTATGATTTCGGCAGAATACGCCTTTCTTCCAAGCCTTTGAGAGGCCAACGACGCGGAGAACAAACCGCCAAAAGGTTCCCACACGACATCACCCTCGTCGCTTGAAGAAAGAATGATCATCTCCATAAGATCCAGGGGTTTCTGGTTCAAATGAGCAGCCTTGCCTCCTCCAGGCACTTTTACACGTTCAGCACCCTTGAGAGGCGGGCGGTCCCATACGTTTGTGAAACCTACGGGGCAATAAAACTTCGAACGCATCAGTTGCCATTCTTCCGCGGTCATTGGCCTTTTGCCGTCTCGAGAATAGTAGGGTTTTCCTGCGGGATCTCCATGAACATTAGCGTATTCAGCCATCAGCCCAAACATCTCCGCAGGAGGGAAATACCAAAGATGATCTTTCGCAAGGTATTTTCTAACTGCAACGTCTTTAACGCCGCATGCTTCGTTGGCTTTCTTCATCGGCAGTCCTGTCCTCTTCCACTCCCTAATCAGCCAGCGCTGAAGATCAAGGCCATCGATGGTCGGGTTAAAGACGTATTGGACGCAGACTTCTGTCACAACAGGAAACCTGCGAATTTTAGCAGTGTTCACATTGCCAGCAATATGCGCTTTGCCTTTATTCCAGATGTTGGCGTTAACGTATCTCCATCCATATTTCTCCAAAATTGGATGAACATTAGCCCACCCAATCTCAGAATTCCAAAACCATAAAGTCGTTGAAGGGAGGGCATGCTTGGACCATTCGGCCACATGAGGCTCATACCAATCAGCTATGCCCTTATGGTCAGCTACATCACCCTGAAAGCCCAAAATGCCATATGCGCCGTCCGACACAATAACGGTCGGGTTTTCCCAGAAGTCATAGAAATCAAGAGAGTCACCGCAATAGAGTGAGACATTTTCGTTATGGAATTCTGTAGAAACGGCAGCCTGCTCGTCCAGACGAATACCTCGTCCAACAGTTGAAGGGTTCGGGGTCACATTAATCTCCTTTAAATGATTTCGAAAAGAATTCTATCATCTCGATGTGACGCAACTTGAAACAAGGTCAAACTGTGCAATTTAGGGGCGCGGGGGATCCCCCGCATCGTCGCACGCAAACGCGAGCAGTGAGACCATGGCGTAATACTTTATGGGCTACTTGCTAAATCCAGCTTTGGATGCTGCAAGTAACGTTGTAATACGCCATGAGTTACTTGCTGCGGAGCGTTTCGAGCAAGCAACGGCCTATTGCGCATGGCGTACGTGCTGATTGCAAGGAGCGTTGTTGGAGGACTTTTGTCCGACAGCAATGAGCTACTTGCTGAAGCCGATTACGTGCTAAGTTTAAGCCCGTAATACGCCATAGGTAGCTTGCTAAATCAGCCGAATTCGGCACAGCAAGCGCCTCCGTATACGCAATAGGCTACTTGCTGGATTCCCCTTCTTAGGCGATTCGCCCTCCAGCAAGCACCCCTACACGCGCTTTCGTCGATTGCCACCAAGGGAAATCGCGGGCTCAAATTGAGCCAGTAAAAGCAATGGGGCCGCCAGCTTGGCGACCCCGAAAGTGACAGCAGTGACGGCTGTGACAGGAATATACCACCCTATGAATTGCCGTCATTGCTGTCATTGCCGTCATCGTCCTTGATGATCTCGAGGGTCACGAGGGTGCCGGAAGATGTGTGCCTCTTGGAGTGCTGAGCGAGGTATTTGCCGTACACCGCTGGCGAGACGTCATCGATTCCCGGCTCCCTCATCAGCTCCCTGGTCCTGCCCTCCCAGCTGCCATTCGCCTGGATAAAGTCCACCACCTCGTGGACGCATGTCGGGATGCTTGCGGCGGCCAAGTCTTTCGCACACCTGTCGCTCACGAGGCACCAACGGTGGTTCTTGAACTCGAGATCGATCTCGCGCTGCTCTATGTCGCACCCAGTGATGCTGAGGGTTCCCTCTTGGGAGTTCCTGCTGGGCTTCGCGAGAACCCACGTGAAGTCCGAGACGCCGGTGATTCCGTTGGTGCCGGAGACGGTGTTCATCACGTCGCTGTCGCCCATCTTTCGCGTGTGGTGGATGAGCAGCACGGTAATCCCATGGTCGTCGGCGAACCTCTTTAACCTGGAGAGCTCTCTGTAGTCGGTCGAATAGCTGTAGTCCCTACCGGCCTCCCTGATCATCTGCAGCGTGTCGATGACGACCAGGGCGAGGTCCGGGTACTCCTCGTGGAACATGGCGATTTGGTCTAGCAGGCCGGTTCCGAGCCCCTCTGCCTTGGTGGCGAAGTGGAGGTTGCTCTCCACTTCGTCCGTGATGAGCCACAGGCGCTTCTTGAGCCTCTCGTAGGTGTCTTCCAGGGGAATGTGCAAGACGCAGCCCTTCTGGGTCTCGTGGCCCCACAAGGGCCTCCCAGAGGCCACGCAGACGCTGATGTCCATGGCAAGCCAGCTCTTGCCGGCCTTCGGGGTGGCGACCAGGAATCCCAGGCCGCCACCCATGATGCCGTCGATGAGCATGGTCTCCTCGACGGCCGGCTCCATCATCAAATCCTGGCAGTGCGGGTGGACAGTGGCTCTACCATTGCCGTCCCTTCTGGTCACTGGCGATAACCGTCCACCTGCCGCGCACGTCCTGGACGAGCTTCACCCCGAATGACTCGCAGAGGACCGCAAGCTTGTCGTCCAGGCCGAAGGCGTAGTCAACGAGCTCCTCATCGGTCGGTTCCGCGTCGAAGCCGTGGGCCTTGAGCTCGCGCTGGCGGTTGATGAGGTTTGCGAAGTAGGCGTCCTACATCTACCTCACCATCCCCATGATCATGTCGGCCTCGCTGGGCTGCGGCTCGGCATCGATGTCACGGCCCAGGCCGGCGAATATGTCGCCCAGCATGCAGGCGCGCTCGACGATCTCCCCGGGCATCTCAGAGCCGTTCTCGAGCCTCCTGAGCTCCTTGTAAACGAACATCATGCCCTCCTCCATGTAGCGCTGCATGCGCTTGTTGGGGATGACCGTCACCTCGCGGCAGAGCGCGCGGTCGATGAGGTAATCCTGCTTGGTCATCCCGCTGGCATCCGCCATTTGCTGGAGCAGCTCCGCCTCCTCCGGCGACATGCGGAAGGCGATGGTCTTGCTGCGGAGCCTGCCCTGGCTATCGGCGTTCTTCTCGCTCATCGCGCACCTCCTTCATGGCTCGCGCCTCCTCGAAAAGCGTTGCCGCCATGGGGCCGCGCTCGATCGCCAGCATCTCGGCCATCTCCTCTTGCTTGTTCGGGAAGAGGTGCGCGTACATCATGGTCACCTCGGTGCTCTCGTGGCCGAGCCGGTCCGCGATTGCGAGCGCCGAGAAGCCCATCTCGATGAGCAGGGAGACATGGCTGTAGCGCAGGTCGTGGATGCGGATTCGCTTCACGCCGGCAGCCTTGCAGCCGCGCTCCATCTCATGGGTGAGGTAGTTCTTGGTGGCGTTAGTGAGACTGTCGTCAGGCTTGATGAACGGATGGGCGATGAGGTAGTCCTGCACCTCGTCGGCCAGGAACTGCGGCATGACGATGGTGCGTTCAGACTTCCTGCTCTTGGGAGGGTTGAACACGTCCTTGCCGTTCAGTCGCACGTAGGTCTTGGTGATGGACACGCGGTTGCGCTTGAAGTCGAAGTCCTGGGGCATGAGCGCAAGCGCCTCTCCGCTGCGGACACCCAGCCAGTACAGCAGCTCGAACAGCAGGAACGAGGCGTCCTTGTCCATGATCTCGCGGGAGAACGCCTTGTACTCGTCCTTGGTCCAGAACTTCATCTCCTCTGTCCTCTTGCTGCCCATCCTCTCCACCTTGCTCATGGGGTTGGATGGCAGGTTGTAGTAGCGCACCGCGTGGTTGAGCATGGCGGAGAGCTGGTTGCTGATGCTGCGCAGGTACGAGTCGCGGTAGTGGAGGCCGTTGGATGTGCGCTCGTCCTGGATGGCGTTCTGCCAGTTCAGGATGTCCAGCAGCGTGATCTCCGCGAGCTTCTTCTCTCCCAGGTAGGGGAGGATTTTGGTCTCAATCATGTTCGCCTTGTTGACCTTGGTGGTGTTGCGCAGCTTCTTCTCCATGTCCCTGTAATAGACCTCGTAGAAGGCGCTGAGGGTCATGTCCGGCGTTCCCTCCATCTGGCGCAAGAAGTCCACTTCCCATGCGGTTGCCGCCTTCTTGGTCTTGAAGCCGCGCTTCGTCTTCTTGCAGCGCTTGCCGGCCCAGTCCTTGTACCAGCACTGGACGTAGTAGGTTCCGCGCTGAGGGTCCTTGCTAACGGACATCGCGGCCACCGTCCTTGCCGAAGTAGCGTTCGGCGAAGTAGTCTGCGCTGACCTTGCCCTTGACCACCAGCATGCCCTTCTCCTCCATCTCGTCATTGAGCTTGCGGATTACCTTGTAGGCGTATCCCTTCGAGGTGTTCAGGGCCTTAGCGACTTCCTCTGCACCGATCATCTGTGTACTCATCATGTCTCCTGTTCTTGAGTCGCTTCCAAACATCACAAATTCGTGAGGTTTGCTTTCGTTCACAGCATACATCACAAAAACGTGAGGTATGGAGAAATTACGAGAATTGCTCACAAATTCGTGAGGTGTTACCATTTGGACAGCGTTTTAATGCGCTAGGTGAAACCCGTTATGTCAGGACGAAAAATGTTTGGTGGAAAGCACGATGGCGGCTTGGCGCCGCTTTATTCCCGCAAGATCAAGAAACTCAGGGAGAAAAGACAGCTCACTCAGAAGCAGCTTGCCTCGCTCAGCGGCATCAGCGAGAGCGCTCTGCGCAGCTACGAGCTGGGCGACCGCAAGCCCAAGAAGGAGGTCCTGGAGCGCATCGCAATGGCGCTGAGGGTCAGGCCTGAGTACTTGTCCGCTCCGGAGTTCGGCCCCTCGATGGAGTTCTTCTATGCCATGCTGGAGAACGATGAGCTGTACGGCTACACCATTACCGAAATCAACGGCCGCCCTGCCATCACCGGCGGCCTCATGACCGTTGGCATGACCTTCGACGGCTTCCTCAGGGACTGGAACAAGATGAAGAAGAAGCTCGATGCCAAGGAGATCACTCGCGAGGAATACGAGGACTGGAAGCAGACCTACGACCCTGGCACCTGGATGAACACCCCTGACGGCAAGAGCCCTTGGACTGGAAAGTAGGGGCAATGCATTTTCATGGAGTAAACATACCGGAGGATCTGATTTCAGCCGCATACACCGGCTCTCTTGTCGTATTTGCTGGTGCCGGCGTTTCCATGCAAAAGCCCGTATGTTTTCCATCTTTCAATAGTCTCGTCACGCGCATTAAGGATCAGGTCGATCCGGCCGGTCGATACAGAGATAGGCGTCAGAAGAAGATTTCTGACAACGAAAATGTATATACAGAGACGCCAGAACAATATCTAAGCTCTCTAGAAAGCGCTGTTGGCAACGTCCGCCAAGCTTGTTGCTCCGTCTTGCCGCAACAAGGAAAGACCAGCGAGCTTCACAAAAACCTTCTCCGTCTTTTTCCGAGAACGCAATCAATCAAAATCGTCACAACCAATTTTGATGATTGCTTCGAAGCGGCTATTAAAGACTCGGGGTTCTATTGCGAGTCCTACTCTTCCCCAGCCTTGCCGTATGGAGATACTTTTTGCGGTCTTGCCCACCTTCACGGATCAGTCGAGAGCCCAGAATCGATGGTTCTTTTAGCGGAAGATTACGGCAGAGCCTATGTAACCAATGGCTGGGCAACACGTTTTTTGGTTGATCTGTTTGAAAAGCATACGGTTTTGTTTATCGGCTATAGCTGTGGCGACTCCCTTGTTGATTATCTCACTAGATCGATATCCAGTCGCATCAACGGAAAAGCTTACGCATTTTGCAGATCAAGCGAAGACGACTCAGATTGGCTCGTCCGAGGCATCGCGCCCATTTCCCACGACAAGTACAGCGATCTTCCCCTCGTCATCGGAGACTGGGCAGCCTATCTCGAACAAAGTGTTACGGACAGGGTTCGCAAACTTAAGAAAATCGCGAAGCATACAGTTTTGACCGAAATCGAAAAAGAATACATTGTGCATTCGTTTAATTGGCACAACGACGATGATCAAGCTTTGTTTGCGCGCGAGTTTTGTTCGGAATCCTCTAGTTTCGAGCATCTTGCGTTCATCACGGAAAGTGGGCGAACTTCGTTTTTAACGGATGAATTACTCAGCGAAACCGACTGGGAGCTACTCCAATGGACAATTTCATGTTTCTCCATCAATAATTGCTCCGAACTCCAGCAGCTTTGTGCTTCTATACGCAATAGGCTTTCTATGCGATTCTTTGATCGATTGACCTGGCATTTTCTGCTTACCGATGCACCGGCCAACGCCATTGGCCCATGGATAGCATGGCTTGAATCCATGCCTCAACATTATTATTCACACTGCGCCCACTCCTTGTTGGAGCTGGCAGCCAAATGCGAAGAACCTGAAATATTCTTCGCTATTACGAGGATGCTTCTCCGCGTAAATCTTTCTGTATCAAACGATATCTTCTCTGGTGCCAAGCAAGAGCCCACAGTCGCCATCACTGACAAATACTATGAGGATAAACTGTTTGAAGGCATCAAAAAACATCGAGCAAAGATCGGTGTTAGGGTGTTCGACTACTGCTTCCAGCAAATCGAATTCGTTTATTCAATCCAAACCGGATGCTGGACAAACCCAAACGCATTTGACAGCATGTCGTATTCACGTTCGGCTGTTGAACCACATTCCCAGGATCAATACACAGACGGTGCTGGCAGCATCCTTCTGGACGTAATCAGAGAATCCGTTGATTCCTCATTCGCAATTGAGGCCACCGAAAGATGCCTCTCTTCAAACTGTGCAATTCTTGTTCGGCTCGGCCTGTGGCTAACGAACGCACATTTCTGCTCTGGTGAAGCGCTTGACTTGATTCGACGCAGAGATTTCCTCTCGGATTACCAACTTCATCACGAGATATTCCAACTCGTTCAGGCATCATTTGCACTTGCCTCAGAAGAGCAGAGACTGGATTTTTCGAAGTATCTTAAGCAACACTTCGCATTGAAGGCTGGCTCAGATTACGAATGCTTCAGTATTTGCGACTGGATCCTCAAAAAGACACCGCATGATGAGATAGCCAAGCTCAAGGCTGAGGTTCTTTCACGCAACCAAAACTATCAGCCTAGAGAACATCCTGATTTCACTCACTATATGACGAGCGGATTTGTGGACAATGTAAGCGAATGCAAAATCGATGAATGCCTATTCACCATTGAGGAGATGATTCGACGTCTTGGCGTACCGCCCAAGCCAGGCTCTTTCGTGACTGCGCTTGACATTGTTTCTGTGCCTTGCAGAGATTATCCAGATACATCTTTCAGGATGATTCAAAAACTTTTAGCGAGACGCAGGACGGATGATGAGTCTCGCTTATGCAATTTGCTGATCAAGACGTTGGAGTGGAACTCCCCATACATACCAGCGGAAAAATCAAGCGCGGTATTTGCAGAAATATTGAACCAGCACGATTTGTGCATCGAAGGCATCAAGGCTCTGGCCTCTTTTACCCTCTCATCAAGTGAGAGGATTAAATGGAAAGCTTGTGAGTTAACGCAGATGTTGAGCTCTGCTTCTTCCTTCGCAAACGAATTTCTGAATGCTGAACCTGCAATCCAGCCACGCGATGATTCTGATTGGCTACTAATCGGAATCAACCATCCGATAGGCAAATATCTGCAATTGGTTGTAATGCTTGACCAGCTCTGTTACGAGGAAACAGGAGGTCACAGTAAACCTGCGAAAGAGCTACTTTTCGCACTCGATCCAATTTCTATGGATGAATCTGTTGGGTCTAAAGCGCTTATTGCGTGCTTCTTCGAGAATCTCAATTTATGGACTGAGATCGACAGAGATTACGCTAAATCCGCGGCAAACATTCTCGCGGCTGGCGATTGGGCTCTCGTTCCCGCTTGGCAAGGCATGGCGAGGCTCAATCGAATTTCCGCAAAAACATGGGAGATAACCAAAGAACAATAGAGACTTCTGTTTTGTGGTGAAATATCCGTTGGCAAGGAAAGGCTCGATGCGCTTGTTCGTCTGTACGTCTGGATTGCGATTGTCCATGCTAAAAATGACGACAAGGCACGTATGCTTAAATCGTGCGGATCTTGGTCAAAAGCGGCTTTTGAATCCGCGTGCTATCAGATTGATAATTGGCTTGAAACCCTAAATAGCAAGCAGAAGATGGATGCTTGGAACGAATGGCTTTCTGAGTCTTTTGAGTTCACCGCTTCCGTTATGCCTTCAGGCGGAAAAACGCTGGCAAGTATCTACTGCCGATGGGCGAGAAAATACTCTGAGCTCAGGCCAATTGTTGCTCAGGCGCTGATTCGCGACTGCGCCAACATAAATGAGAAAAAACTGTTTGTTCACGACGGGCTCTTAACCGATATCGCGCAAGATGAACATCTCGCACCGTCAGCCGCCTCTTCTATCGTTGCTTTCTTGCTGAATCACCAGAGGCATTTCATGTACGAAGAGGATGCGCGCACTGCGGCAAGGTTCATCAATTTGGCTGCTTTATCTGATGCGGAAAGAACCGAAATCGAAGATGCATACACGCGACGAGGCATGCTAGACGTTGAATTTGGAAAGGCGCTGACTGTCCTTGCGGAAAAGGGGCAAGATTGCTCATAGACGTAACGTCTGTTTTCGACAATATGAGATCGGAAAACACAGGCCCTGCCATCTAGTGAATTTTTTGCGCTTGAATAGAAATTTCAAAAGCGCTTCAGCCTCTCGTGCTATGATGTCGTCAGTAAAGCCGCCATGCCTCTCATTGAAGCACACTTTGGCGGCTCTTTGCGTTTCTGGAGGTTGTTACGGAATACCTGAAGAAAGCATTGACTTACAATGAGCAGGCGGACCTGCTCATTTCTCGTGGTCTCGAATGTGAGAGAGACATTCTCATCGCCCATCTCGAGGCAATCAGCTACTACCGACTGAGCGGATATCTGTATCCGTACCGGAACGATGATGATTCGTTTAGGGACGGCACCTGCTTTGGCGAGGTTTGGGATACCTATACTTTCGACAGGCGTTTTCGCCTTGTTGTCCTTGATGCTATCGAGCGCGTAGAAGTCTATGTGCGCTCCAGGCTTGCCTACGAGCTATCGCATCTTCAAGGGCCCTTCGGCTACCTGGATAGGGCCAACCTCCCTGGCCTCCGCGACGACGAGTACGACTCCTTCATCGCCAAAGCCAAGCAGTGCTTCGAGAGGTGCCACGAACCCTTTGCCAACCACTTCAGGAAGAAGTACGGGGATTCCCACGAGCTACCCCCATACTGAATTATCGTCGAGAGTTTCGATTTCGGTCTGATCTCTAAGCTTTACAAGGGTGCTCCCAAGTCTGTTAGGAAGGCCATCGCTAACGAGCTCGGCATACAGATGCCAGTCATGACCTCATGGCTACACGCCATCAATACCGTGAGGAACATGTGCGCACATCATGCTAGGCTCTGGAACAAGACCCTTGGCTATAAACCTATCGTCCCCAAGAGCGATGAAGCATGGAACTACGTCCGCGTTCATAACAACAAGACGTTTGCCATTCTTTCGATCTTGAACTATCTGCTTGTCCGCATTGCACCGGACACCAAATGGAAGAGCCGCCTCGTTGCTTTGCTCGATGAGTATCCTCGAATCGATACAAGCCGTATGGGTTCCCCCGCGGATTGGCAGTCAGACCCACTCTGGAGCAACAACTCTGACCAAGCCTCTGGAAGCGACGGAGAGTAAAACGGCGTGTGAGTACGTATTGAGTACTTGAGTCATTGCCCGCATGTGTCCACTGTGATTAAACCTCGCACCCGCACGTTATTCCGCTTGATGACGATGCAAAATCAGGATTTTGAGTGGGAGTAGTAAATTCCTTAGTTATGGGGGGTATAAATCATTTAGACGATAAGGAATGCCCCAATAAACCTTTGATTTAATATACTGGCTCCAATGAAGATTGGAGCCAGTATGCGTTTATTCCCCCGTGAAAACTATCTGAAGAAGATTCGCGGCTTCTACCATGACGATAGGATGATCAAGGTTATCACCGGCGTCCGCCGCTGCGGCAAGTCCTGCCTCATGCAGTGCATCGCCGATGAGCTGAGGGCCGAAGGCGTCGATGACGAGCACATCGTCTTTTTCGACCTAGACTGATACGGGTACCGATCCATCAAGGCCCCGGAACAGCTCGAGGCCCTCATCGACCCCCTGCTCGCTATCTCGGGGACGAAGTACCTCTTCATCGACGAGGTGCAAAACGTCGAGGGTTTCGAAAACGTGCTCAACGGGTTTCGCACCGAAGACGGCTTCTCCATCTTCATCACCGGGTCGAACTCTTACCTGCTTTCAGGCGAACTGGCCACGAAGCTAACCGGGCGCTACATCGAATTCGAGATGCAGACGCTGGACTTCGGCGAGTACTGCCAGATGAAGCGCTTCTTGGGACTGCCCGTGAGCCCGAGCCCGGTCGCGGAATTCGATGCCTACATCCTCGAGGGCGGCTTCCCGAAGGCGATGGATTACCCCCAGCTCGCCGACAAGCGAGCCTACGTCACTGCGGTAATCCAGGAGATCTTCGAGAAAGACATCCGCAGGCGCGTGAAGATCAAGAACGTCTCCGTGTTCAACCAGGTGCGCGACTACATCATCAACAACTTCGGCGCCACCACGTCGCTTGCGAACATCCAATCCGACCTCGAGAGCAACCAGGGCGTGAAGGTCAAGCGCGAGACTCTTGCGCGATACCTCCAGATCCTCGAGAATGCGAAGGTCGTCAGCAAGTGCACCCGCTGTCGCGGAAATCGCTAAGGGGCGAAGCAGAAGTACTACCTGACGGACCTGAGCTTCTACTTCGCCCTCAACACCGACAACCGCATCAACTACGGGCCCGTCCTCGAGAACATCTTCTATCGCTACGCTCGCGCGCAGGGCTGCAAGGTCAGCGTCGGACGCATTGGAAAGCTGGAGTGCGATTTCATCCTGAGGAATTCTCAAATGGGCTACGCATACGTTCAGGTCGCAATGACCATCATGGCCGACCAGTCCACCGAGGAGCGCGAATACCGCCCGTTCGAGCAGATCGGAGACAACTACCCCAAGTACCTGCTGACGCGGAGCGATCCCATCCAACAAAGGGACGGCATCATCCATGCCAACATCCCCGAGTTCATGCAGGAAGGGAGGACCTTCTAAGCGAAATGGAGATTGACTGTCGACGAGCGGTGCAATAGATGGCGGTGTCGGTTTCAAGTGGAACCGACACCGCTTCTGTACAAGGCTTGCTGCAAATGGCAATCAATGCCCGCGATGCTTCTGCTTGCGCTTCAGCTTCCGCCGCTCGAAGCGCGCCTCCGCCTCGTCCGCGCGGCGCTGGCTTCTTGCGCGTACCGACTCCCGTTTCATTGCCTCCCGCCGACTCGCGAGCGCCTGCTGCGCCTTGGTGCCCATCGCCGGCTGCTTAAGGGCCCTCGACGCCTCGCGGGCGCGGCGCTTGGAGTTTCTCGCGGGCTCGCTCGCCTCGGCGGGTTCGTCGCCGAAGAACGCGAGCTTCGCCCATTTGCTTATAACGAATTGCAGGATTTCCTCATCGGACGGTTCTGCGCCGAAGACGATGCGGGCGACGCCGTATGTTCCGTCCTCGACATGTTCCGCCAGCCCAACCCAGAATTGGCTGTCGTGATATACGGTCAGGGCGGACGACACGCTGATCTGCATGGTTGGCTCCTCCTTTATGTAGATGACCATGCAGAGAAGGGACAACCAAGGAGGCAGGTTACTGATGCGGACTCCCGCACGCCCACGACTACCCGACGGGGACTGTGTTTTCATCTCTGATGGTTGCATTGTAGCACGCGCGGACTGTACAGACGCTGATTGCGCGTGGCCTTGAGAGAGACGACGTGGATTGAGTTGGATTGAGAAGCTCGGTCTCTTTGAGAGGTTATGAACGGGTGTTTTCGGTGCTATCGAGCCTCTGAAGACCGCCCGCCACGCCCTTTGGAACAAAAATGAAAACTCAACGCCCTGAGTTTAAGGTGATTATTTGAAGCTGTCCCAGATTTTGTCCCCGAAGCCGACGAAACAGGACATTGTGATACTTGGCGGCGCTTGCTTCGAGATGCCGCAGAAAACTGGGCGCAACTGGAATGACGGGGCAGCATAACTTGAACCATCGAGTGGGAATACTTATCGTAAAGAATGTATTAGTTTATGAGCTGATACAAGCTGTTTTGGAGTGGTTTTTACCGCTATGGTTTTTACCGATTCGAGGTGAAATTCGTAAGATTAACTGAATAGATATAGAGTAAAAGCCCAAGTAGATGGCCTAAATCTAACTGAATTTCTTGTTTATGCAGTTACGCCAAGTGCTCTGATGTTGTCGAAAGTTGCACCAGAGACGCCTAGAATGTACTTTCGATAATAGGAACCAAATGGGAACCGTCCGCCGGCTTTGGGAACCAACGGGCGGTTTGACTTGCGGAAATTAGTATTTCTCATTACGAAGAGATTACATAATACTCAATTGCTTCGTCAGGCATATCATTAAGTTCCAAGCGCTTTCCTACAATGTAGCTACGATACATATTCTTTGCAGGCAACAGATATATCGATTGGGTAGGTCCTGCTTACCTTGCCGTTGACGGTTCGCACGCGCCCTGGGCGGCAAGCTTCCTGTTGAACTAGCGGATGGCCTTGTGGGCATCTGGTCCGAGCAACCCATCTCCTCTACTTCGTCCTAGCCGACAAGCTTGTAGTCGCGCGTAGATTCCTCCTTTGCTGGCACATCTTTTACGACTTTCTGGCTTGCAGCCTAGCCGTACGGACTTTACGGGTTAGTACCTTGTAATACGGTTTTTACTGATTTATCATCTTGTGATATCAGCTCCAATGCGGAAAACGCAAGGAGGCGTACTGTGGAGAGCGGAAGAGCTGACAGAAAGAGATTCGCAGCCAAGCTCAGAAGGCTCACTTGCCTCAACGGCAAGATGACCTAGGAAGAGCTGCACTACGCCTTCGGCGTCCCGCTGGACCTGATTCAGAACTACGAGCAGGAGAAGAGCCTGGCCAAGGGCGACACCGCGGAGCTAAGGCGCTGCACGTCAGTTCTACGACATGAAGCTGGACAACATGGAGGAACTCGACGAGGCCGCGCAGGTCCGCCTTGCAGCCCAGTTCATCTTCCAGCTTGCTGACGCCTACTGCCTAGAGCCGATCGTCGACGTCGATGCGGTTGGCATCACTTCCCCTTCCGGATACATGGAGTACGACCTGGCCGATGCCGCCAGCATCAGCGTGTTCACCGTGCGCGCATACGAGCAGGGCAAGCGCATGCCCAATGACGAGCAGAGGCTTGCCGTGGCCGAAGCCCTCGGCGTACCCGAGGAGGTCTGGACGGCCTATGACATCAGGAACGCCAACGAGGGCTTCAACTACCCGCTTGAGCTGCATCATATCTTTGGCGGGTATGCCTCGATGATTGGCGGCAAGCCTGCATGGCAGCTGTCCGATAGACTTGGTCGCAGCAAGCTGGACAAGTTCGTCAGCGACTGGAACTTCGCCTGGGTTGAGCTGCAAAGTACCGGCGACAAAGCCGCCTATCAAGACTGAAAAGATCATTACGAGGGGTAAGTTATATGAGCGAAAACGAGCCAGACGCAATATCTTTTAGACAGGACTTTCCAGCACTCGACATCCCCAGCGAAGAGCTGATTGGCTACAAAAGGACAATGTCGGAGTTCAATAAAACCGCCAAAATCGAAGCGAAACCTGATTCGTGCTACATATGCGGAAAGCCCATGATGAGTTTCTGCAATTCTCACACCATCCCCCAATATTGCCTTAAGGAAATCGATGTTGAAGGCAAGCTATTGACCACAGCCGCATTGATAGGCGGAAACCTCATCAACTCCGAAGTCGGAATTGCTGGAGCAGCAACTTTTAAACGAGTTTGCAGACAATGTGATTCGGAATACTTCAAGCTCTACGAGACACCGGAAACACTTCTTTCCGAGCCCACATCTCAGGTTTTGGGTCAAATTGCAGCAAAGAATCTTCTTCGCGAAATTTCGAAAGGCAGGCTTGAGCTAGGCTTGCATACCGCCTTGGGTGAGCGATCGAACCCTGAGTTCGACACAATGATGGCAGTTAGAGCTGTTGATATGAAAGAAGACGAGAAGGCTTTTAAAACGGCCGTTAGGGTCGGAGGAAGCGAGAAGCCATCCAAGGCATATCATTTGATCTACTACAAGCTTCTTCCATACGTTGTCCCATTTGCCTTCCAGCAAATGATTAGTCCAATGGCAGACTTCAATGGCGGGCTTATCAACAACTCATACAATCCCAGCACCAACTACAGGATGGAGCCTATCCATATATGCATCTTGCCATCCAAGGGTGCCACTGCAGTACTAATGTTCCGCAGTGAAAATGCCAACAGATACAGAAAATTTGAACAGCAATTCAGAAGCTTGAGCGAGCAGGCCAAGCTGCTGTCGATCGTCAAACTCTTGTTTGCCTATTCTGAAGACGTCTTGTTGTCGAAGAAGCTCCCGCAGTCTGTGCTTAAAAATGAAGAGTTGGCTTATCTTGCAAGGATGAACCATAGCTACTTTGGTTTTGCTAATAGTCCAAATGATTACAAGAAGCACATCTATGAAACAGCCTTAGAAGACCATGCAATTAACAACCTGCCCGATCCTCCAAATCTTCTTCTCGAGGAGTACGCTCTGGGTAATCTATAGCTGGTTCCCAAATGGTTCCTGAGTCCTGAAACCTCGGTGTTAGCAGGGACTGCAATTTGTCACAAAATGGCACCAGAAACCAACGGATATAGGAATTAACACACATCGGGTGGGAGTAGTAAAAAATACGTGCAATATACGTGCATGACAGGCTAGATAGCACCCATGGCACGCTGCATCATGGGTGCTATCTTTGCATATGGGAGCGGATCACGGCGCATTCCAGTCGCTACGTGACAGATATCCGTCACGCCATGACGGATTCTGGGAACATCCCGCCCGCTACACATACAATGGCCGCATGACGCACCCATAACGCAAGGAGGCCCCGATGGAGACGGTCAATGTGACGGTACGTATGGAAAGGCAGACGAGGGGCGACGCTGCGAAGCTGTTCTCGGAGCTCGGCATAAGCACCACCCAGGCGACCAACATGTTCCTCAAGCAGGCCGTGAGGGAACAGGAAATCCCCTTCGAGGTCACCGCAAGGCCCGCCGTTGAGCGCGGCAGCGAGAGCATGGAAAAGCAGCGCACCTGCCCATCGCGTCGGCCGCCGCAGCGCCCTTGCAGCTAGGCCAGCCGTCATCTCAGGTTTACTATATTTTTGATAGGTCAAAAGTATAGTAAATACGCTATACTTTCGGTATGGCAAAAATCGACGACATATACGAGGCGGTAGACGACTTCGGCCTGATCACCTCTGCCGAGGCAGCCGAGCTCGGCATGTCCAGGGCGGAGATGGTCCAGCAAGAAAAGCTGGGGAAGCTCGTGCGCGTCGCGCGCGGCGTGTACCGCATGCCCATTTGGCCATCGCAGCCGCAAGCGCCCTATGCCATCGCAGTGAAGGCGGCGGGCGAAGGGGCCTTCCTCTGCGGAGAGTCGGTCGTGGCGCTGTTGGGGCTGGCGCCAACGGACCCTACCAAAATGCGTCTTGCATCGCCGAGGCGCTGCCGGCGCAATCTGGGCCCCGGGGTCACCTTGGAGCGAATGGGCGGGACGGTCCCCGTCTACCTGGAGGGCATCGCCTGCCAGCCCTTGCCGGCCGCCATCGCGGCAGCCTCGAAGACCATGGGGGTCGACAGGGCTATCGAGGCCGCATGCGAGGCGCTCGCGCGCGGCTACATAACCAAAGAGGAGGAAGAGCGGATCAAGGAGGAGATAACCCGATGAAGAGGCCCAACAGCATGCGCCATCTCGACGACGCGATACGCAGGCTCTGCGGGTGCGCGCCCCAGGACTTTGTGAGGGCGCGCACCGTGATGGCGAACGCGATCGTGGCGAGCATGCTCCCCGACGGGGTCGTCAAGGGCGGCAGCGCGCTCAAGATGCGCTTCGGCGAGGAGAACACGCGATTCACCACGGACCTGGACACCGCCACGGCGACCGATCCCGTAGCCTACGCCGCCCAGCTCGACTCGAGGCTCCGCTCCGGCTGGGAGGGGTTCTCCGGCCGCGTGGTAGAAAAGGACCCGGCCTCGCCCGATGGGATTCCCGAGCAGTACGTCATGCAGCCGTATGACGTCAAGCTGGACTACCTCGGGAAACCCTGGTGCACGGTGCCGCTCGAGGTCGGCCACAACGAGATAGGCGACGCCGACGCGCCAGACTGGGCCGAGCTGGCGGACGCCGGCGAGCTCTTCGAGGCGATGGGGTTCCCCGCGCCCGGCAGAGCTCCCCTCATGCCGCTCGACCACCAGGTCGCCCAGAAGCTCCACGCCGTCTCCGGCCCGGGCGATCGGGCCCGCGATCTCATCGACCTCCAGCTGATCGACGCCAGAGCCGAGGTCGACCTTACGGCTGCGAGGGCCGCCTGCCGGAGGCTTTTCTCCTACAGGCGGGCGCAGGCCTGGCCGCCGGCCATTGCCAAGCAAAAGGGATGGGATGAGATGTACGCCTCCCTCGCAGAGGGCCTGCCCGTGCTCCAGGATGTTGACGAGGCGATTCGGTGGGCCAATGAATTCGTCGCCAGGATCGAAGACGCCCGGTAGGCTCGGGCGGAAGTGGACGGGCGGCGCCGGCCTGGGGAAAGCGCGCAGTAGGAACGGGGCCTGTCTACTGCTTCTCTCTTGCTATGCAATCAAAACACCTTGAGAACCCACTCGCCAGCTTTCGTGACCCACTGTGACCTACGAAATAGCCTCCGATGACCAGAAAAGCCGTGACCCAGATTTGACCCCATGGAATTTCGTCAATTTTTGAGACTGAGCGTAAATAGGACAAACTGGAGAGAGGTTTTTGCTATTGAAGAGGTATCTGAGAAGGTCCTGGAACAAACTGAGAACCTCAAGGCAGAATCGAACTGCAGCTTAGAAGCGATGAAATGGTCAAAACAGGCAACATCTGATTTGCAACGTCGAACAGCATAGCTAAGGACTATCAAATGGTTGATTTTAAAAAGATGGCAGCATCGCAGAACCCTACGCTGCGCATAAAGCCTGATGAGATTTTCGATAGGCTGCCGAAACCCCAATCCTTTGATGATTTACATAGCAGCCAGGCTGAGGTACTTGATGCATGGTTTGCTAACAGAAAAACGAAAGACACCGTTATCAAGCTTAATACGGGAGGTGGCAAAACCCTTATAGGCCTGCTGATTGCCCTCTCTAGTGCACGAGAGCTAAAACGTGGAGCATTGTACCTTGTCGACAACAAACAGCTTGTCCATCGAGTGTGCGAACAAGCAAGGACACTTGGAATACCCGCTTCCGAATATAACGGAAGAGGATCGCTTACTGCGGATTTCAGAAATGGCTCAACGATTCTCGTTGCCCATTATCAAGCCCTCTTTAACGGCAAGTCCTCCTTCGGCTTGGAAGGAGGACCCGAAGCCGAGGAAGTTTCAGTAATCATCATAGATGATGCGCACTCCTCCTTTGACTCGGTTCGAAGCGCATTCACGGTGGAGGTAAATGCATCGGATGCGCCTGGCTTATATCAAGAAGTTGCGACGCTCTTTCGCTCAAGCTTTGATGATATCGATAGGGTGTCAACTTTCGACGATTTCGTTTCTGGGACTCGCACAGCTGGCGAAGAGGTGCTGGAGGTCCCATTCTGGGCGTGGGAAAAGCATCGACAGAAGGTCGTTCGAAGCATTTCTGATTTCGCAGCGTCAAATGAAAAAGGCACGCTTACGGCAAACTCTATAAGCTTTGGCTGGGATCTCATCAAAGACGATCTCAAATACTGTCTTGCAACGCTGAGTCGCGACAGATTCTCAATTACTCCAATTCTTCCCCTTGTGGAGAAGTTTCCGACATTCGAAGAAGCACCTAGAAGAGTGTACATGTCTGCAACGTTTGCTGACGAAAGTGCAATCGTTAGATCTTTTGGATGCAAGAAAGATGACATCAACGTCATCTCCCCCAAAACACTTGCTGGTGTAGGGCGGAGGATGGTTCTCGAGATTGGGGCAAAAGAAGAGCTTCGAACCGCGCTCGTCGAGAAAATGATTGCCCTTGCGAAAGACAAAAAGGGCGTCGTAGTCCTCGAACCGAGTTTTGCAACTGCAGAGCAATGGGAACAATTGGGAATCCCCACTGTAAAAGGAAGCGAGGTTGTTCAGGCTGTAAACGCCCTGAAGGTAAGCAAGCTGGACACACCAATTGTATTTGCAAATCGATACAACGGTATTGACTTGCCAGGCGATGCATGCCGTATGCTTGTCGTCTCAGGCATCCCCAAGGGGATGTCCGATCACCATAAATTGATGTCGAAAATCCTAGTCCATAGCAAAGTCTATGCCCGCTCAATCGCCCAAAACATTGAGCAAGCAATGGGCAGAGGTACAAGGGGTTCGGGTGATTACTGTGTCGTTGCTTTGATTGGATTCGATCTTTGCGAGTGGGTTAATGACAACCGCCATGCTGTGTTCTTGGCCCCTACAACAAGAGCCCAAATCGAATGCGGGCAAGGCATTATGAACGAAGTAAAGTCAGCAAAAGACTTCGTTGAGGTTATCGACCAGGGAGTCAATGACGACCCCGATTTTGCAGCCTATTTGTCAAGCTATGTGGCAGATAAGGTCAACGATTTTGAATTTGTTGACGACAGCATGCTCGAAGATTTTGCTCTCTGTGAAAGAAAAGCGCTAAACGAATGGCGCAAAGGCAGGAGTGGTCGAGCTGTCGAGCTCCTAAAACAATTTACGAATAGTGAAAATATAGACAATTCAGTAAAGGGGCTTGTCCTCCGCCTGGCAGCTCAAATTGCCTATTCGGATGACGATGTAGAGACTTCCAGAGAGCTACAAACTCGCGCAAACGGGCTCAACCGTTCACTTGCTAAGCCCATGTTCTCTAGCTCAGACTCTGACGTTAGCTTGCAAGCAAGAAAGATAATTGAATTCATTTCGTACCAAACTCGAAAAAGCAGCGATGTGTCGACGAAATTCGACACAGACTTGAAATCCTTATCGGAGCAATGCGATTCAAAAGAATTCGAATCAAAACTTGAGCTGCTGGGGAAATATCTTGGTGCTAGCTCGAAACGTTACGATGATAACGGTGACGGACCCGACGTTGCCTGGGTTTTTGAAGAAGAGGATATTGCTTTTGCCTTTGAGGCAAAAAACGAAAAACTTTCGGATAATCCGCTCACGAAACAAGAACATGGACAGCTTCAGGTCGCAAAAGAGTGGTTACGAGCTCAGTATCCAAAAATGAATTGTTTTGCAATATCTGTTCATCCAAATAATTTGGCATACAAGAATGCAAGTGCAGAATCAGCATTAGTGCTTACACTTAATAAGCTTAACGGGCTTGTAAAATCGATTGGTCGATTGATTGCGATCCTAAGTCATGGAACGCTTAATGAGAGAGGTCGATTGGCGGAATGCGAGACGCTAATCGACCAGTACAACCTTCGCCCCGACCAGATCCTTGATACCAGGGTTGAAACATTCATAGCTAAGGAACAAGGGTAGACTCGTGGTGGATTCCTCGCCAAAACCGACCGCATTAAAGCGCTTGAGATGTTTTTCAATCTTGGTCATTACAACGGCTGATCTTAGTTTTCAGAAGAGACAACTGCTGGATAACGGATGCACAGAAGTTTTGGCGGCATCCATCCATGCCAACATCCTCGAGTTCATGCAGGAAGGGAGGATCTTTTAAGGGTTTGTAGAGCTTTTCTACCTTGCCCTCCCTTGACATATAGCGCCCGTGCGACTATTCGGTACTGCTCGCAGCTTGCCGTGACCCACTATGACCCGCAAAATTGCTACAGGTGGCCTGAAAATCCGTGACCCAAATTTGACCACATGGATTCGCGGCAAATTTTGAGACTGGATGTAAATGGGACGAACTGGAGCAAACTGCGGCAAACTGGAACAAACTGGAGAGGGTTTTAGCCATCGAACGGAAATAACAAAAATACGTGCAACATACGTGCATGACAATCTAAATAGTACCCGTGGTGCACTGCATCATAGGTACTATCTTTGTCTATGGGAGCAGGTCATGGCGCATTTCGGTCGCCACGTGACAGATATCCGTCACGCCATGACGGATTCCAGGAACATACCGCTAAACGCATAATGTTGCGAGAATATTGACTCGCACAATATTGCGAATTATCATAATCGCAAAATGATGCGAAAAAAATAATTCACCTGAGATGGGAGGATATCCATGGTCGACGCGCTGGAGATAGGCTACGCCATAAAGGACAGGCGCGCTGAATTGGGGATGACCCAGGCTCAGCTGGCAGAGGCCGCGGGCGTGTCGAAGCGCTGCCTTTGGTCGCTGGAGCTGGGACAAAACCCCGGCGTGCAGCTGGACAAGCTCACCGCCGTGCTCGGGACCCTGGGGCTGGGGCTGGAGCTGACCGTAGGGAACCCCTCAGACGAGCCGCAAGCAGAGCAGTCGGGTATCGGAGGGCATGCGACTTGCGATGATACCTCCGCAGGCGCCCTCTCCATCCTGACGGGAGATGACTAAGGCGATGAGGGAAACCCCCTTCGAGTCGATTTCTACAGGCGCTATGAGGTTATCTTCGACGAGTACAATGCAGAGCAGGATAAGGCCACCATCGAGAAGACCTTTATCGAGCTCATGAGGCTTTCCGAGGAGCTCGACGAGAAGCAAAAGGAATACATCCGCGAGGGCTTCGCCAGCGAGCAGCAGATGTCCGTCTTCGAGCTGCTGTTCAAGGAAGATTTGTCAAAAGCCGACATCAAGGCGATCGAAGCCGTGGCCATCGAGCTCAATGACACTATCGAGGCGCGTTTGGCGGAGATGGTCAATTGGACTGAGAAGGACCAGACCAAGGATGCCGTGAGGACCATTATTCGAGATTGCCTGTGGAGAGGCTTGCCGGAAGATGGCTACACGGACAGCGACGTCACCGTTTACGCAAACGAGGTTTACAACTACCACTTCATCCGCGATAGGGCGGCTTAGGAGAAATAATGGGCAATTCGATTTACAAACCGGTCTCTTTGGAGGTCGGAAATATTCTAAAGGATGTGCAGACGGGCAAGATTGGCCTGCCTGATCTCCAGCGTCCTTTCGTATGGAAGAACGACAAGGTTCGCCAGCTGCTTGACTCGATGTTTCGCGGTTACCCCATTGGATACATCATGCTCTGGGAGTCTCCGGCTGACTACAGCGAGAAGAAGTCCTCAATTGGAACTAATTCCAAAACCTACGAAGCGCCCAAAGAGCTTGTTATCGACGGACAACAGCGACTCACTGCTTTGCTTAGCTCGTTGTACGGTGCACCCGTAAAAGACAAGGATTTCAAAGAGCGCACTATCCGCATTGCGTTCGATCCTATTACTCATGTCTTCGAGAACGCCGATGCTGCCACGGACAGGAACCCAAAGTTCATCCCCTCGGTGAGCGACGCTTTCACCGCAAACAAGGAAAACAAGCTCAGCAGCTTCAGGAAGGCCTTCATTCGCCGGTTGAACGAAGGCAACGTTAAGAAGGGCGAGCCGGAGCTCACTGACGAGGAAGAGGATTTGATTGAGCAAGGCATCAATGCCCTTCTCGGCCTCGAACGATATCTTCTTCCCACCCTTGAGATTACCTCTGATGCTGACGAGGAGATGGTCTCCGACATTTTCGTGCGCGTGAACTCGCAGGGTCAGTCCCTCAAGCAGGACGACTTCATCATGACGCTGCTCTCCGTCTATGAGCCCGAGATGCGAAGCCGCATCGAGAAATTCTGCGCAGACAGTCATGTGCCTGCAGATGGCACTTCATATAACCATCTGATCAAGACTTCTGCAACGCATATAATCCGTGCCGCTGTCAGCCTCGGATTCAAACGCGGCCGACTTCGCTATGCCTATCAGATTCTCCGCGGCAAGGATCTCAAGACCGGAGAGACCACGGCGGAAACCCGCGCGGAGAACTTCGAGAAGTTTGGCAAGGCCCTGGACCGCGTCCTCGATCTCAACAACTGGAAAGCATTCCTGAACACCCTTGGCGAGGCTGGATACATCAGCTCAAGTCAGATTACTTCCGAGAACGCCTTGATCTTTAACTATGCGTTCTACCTGATCGGCCGCTACGAATTCAAGATGGAGCCCCTTGCTATCAAGAAGCTCATCAGGCGATGGTTCTACGCCTCCAACTTGGCGGCGTTCTATGTCGGCTCATTCGAATCTGACTTCGAAAAGCAGCTTAACGAGGTTTCTGAGCTGAAGACGGCAGAGGAATTCGTCGCCTACTTCGACAGGAGCCTTGCCGCCCTGATGACAGACGATTACTTCTCCCTAACGCTACCCAACGACCTCAATGCCAACGAGGCTACCGGTCCAAGCTGGCATGGCTTCGTCGCTGCTCAGGTTGTCCTTGGATACAAAGCCCTCTTCAGCACTGTTCCGGTATCACAGCTCATCTCATATGGCGCATCGGGAACAAAGAAAGCCGTAGACAAACACCATCTCTTCCCGGACAACTATTTGAAGGAAGCGGGTTATATCTCCAATCGCAGCAACCGCGCAAACTTCACATACGCGGACTACGGCAACAACATTTACATCTCCGACGATGCTCCGTCCATCTATGTTGCGAAGTATCGCAATGAGCTTGGTGAAGAGGCCTATGGGGAGGCCTGCACTCAGCACGCACTGCCCTATGGATTCGAAAACATGGACTACGAGCAGTTCCTTAGTGAGCGAAGGGCGCTTATGGCTCAGCTGATCAAAAAGGGATACGAAAGGCTTTAATGGCAGAAAAGAACGACAGAATCGTAGCGAAAACAGAGAGAAATGAGCTGCTGCTCCAATGGCAAACATGCGTCGAATCGGCAAACGTCGTCAGTCAAAGAAGAGACGTTATTAACGGATTGTTCGTAACGTTAAATCTGGCAATCGTTACAACAGTCGCCGCTCTTTGGGATGCGAGGGCTTTTGCCCTACTTGCTGTTGGTGCTGCGATTTGCGCCTCCTGGCTTCTCTACATCACATCCTTCAAAAAACTAAACAAGGCGAAGTTCGACGTTATCAACGAGGTGGAAACGCAGCTACCAACACAACCGTTCAAAGATGAGTGGGGTGTCCTAGCTAAGGACAAGCGGTATGTAAAGGGTTCGACCATCGAGAAGGTTTTGCCTATCTCATTTCTGATCGTTTACGCAGCTCTCCTCATCTTCCTAATTTTCTGCAAATAGAAGGAGCGCAAATGACCTACAACCTTTTTATCAGCCATTCCTGGAGCTATTCGGATAATTATTCAAAGCTAGTCAATCTTCTGCAGAAGAAGCCTGGTTTTGATTTTAGGAATTACTCGGTTCCAAAGGATGATCCTATCCATAACGCACGCTATGATTACCAGCTCAAGGAGGCCATCGAACGTCAGATCAGGCCTGCAAGCTGTGTGATTATCCTTGCGGGCGTATACGCAACCTACAGCAAGTGGATCAACATTGAGATCGAGATTGCTCAAAGACTGGGCAAGAAAATTGTTGCAGTTGAACCTTGGGGCTCCGAACGCACATCTACCGTCGTAAAGAACGCAGCAGATGAAATCGTTCAATGGAATACCGACTCAATTGTCAGAGCTATTCGAGGCTGGTAGTTATCCCTCGGAAGAAAACGTTTCGATTAAGTGTTTAGCGCGATGGCACAATGAGCTCAACAAATCTCGTGACCCCACGTGACCCCATGGAATTTCGCGATTGACCCGAAATACCGTGACCCAAATTTGACCCCATGGATTCTCGGCAATTTTTGAGACTGAATGCAAATGGGACAAACTGGAGCAAACTGCGGCAAACTGAAACAAACTGGAGAGAGTTTTTTACTATTGAGTGGGAGTAATTTTAGGCTCGCAACACTCTTTCACGGTCTACCCCAAAATACAACATTTCCGCAGGTCAGAAGTGGTGTGTCGAGTTTTTCGGCACACCACTCTTCCACAGAAAACAGCGCTCCTTTCGGGATTTTTCTTCCATGAATTCTTCCATGGAAACCCGTGAGGGGCGCTTCTGTATTTGTACGGAAATTGATGAAAGGAACCACGATGAACGAAGCCAAGATGACCGAACTCACCCAAGCCGAGGAAATGGCGTTCTTCCGGGCGGACCTCTGCCTGTACTCGCCGGAGAGCTGCACGCTCGAAGAGAAGAAGGAAATCTGCAACGACATGTTCAAGACGAGCAGGGCGATCCAGGACGCGATGCGCGCCGACTTCGAGCAGCTGGCGCCCAATGCCGCGCCAAGCTCCTGGGCATGCTCTGCGCCTCCGGCGTCGAGTTGCCCCTGTGGTGGTGGGACGTGCTGGTGGGCGAAGGAGACCCGCTCTACCGGGAGTTCGAGCCGCTGCTGTAGCCCGAGCCCATACAGCAAGCAAGGAGGCCGCCTATCGCGAAGATAGGCGGCCTCCCGCATGTCATTCGCCCTTGGCCGAGCGCTTGCCACGCTCGAACGCCTTGAACACAGGCGCCAGCGGCAGGAACAGCGCCATCATCGCCAAACAGGCCACGTCGCCGAGGAGCCAGCCGACCCGGTCGGCCAAGAACTCCAGCCGCCGCCTCATGACAGCATCTCGTTCACGCGCCTCATGCACGGCCGAGTACCTGTCGCCCAGGCGCGCCGTCGATGCCGCCGGTCTCCGAGCCGGCAAAGTGGCCGATCTTGCCGCCTCCGAGCGCCATCGCCGTGTGGTTCTCCTCGTCGAGATAGATGTCGCCGCGCTGGGCGTTTGCGGTCACGGCCTGCCACGAGAAGAGCCCGGAGCCCACGAACATCTTGCGCATGCCGCCGGTCCAGTTGTAGCGCGTGATGAGCCCGTCGTACTGCGTGCCCGCGAGCGCGAGCTCCCGGGCCTCGCACACGGCGCTTGAGCAGTCGCGGTCGCCTTTGGTGACCTTGATCGTGCCCGCGTCGGTCTTCACGCTGCAGTGCCCAGACGTGCCATGCCGCCCAGGCTGAGAGTACCCGTGCTCGGCGCAGTTGCAGAGGTGCTCCATGATCTGCGCCGCCACGTTCGCCCTGCTGCTCGCCACTTCCTTCACCTCCCCGTTGCCAGCGGAGGCGCCGGCAACCGCGCAGAGCCTCCGCCAGTCGTCCTTGGTGCCGTAGAAGAGGGCGAGATCAAGGTGCCCGCCGTAGCCGGGTATGATGGGAGACAAGACCGCCATCACCAGCGCCACCGCGAGCCCGCGCATGCTCGGGTCGAGCACGCACCAGCCCATGATCAAATCCAGGTTGGCGATCACCACGCCCAGGACTCCCTGCACGATCGTGCGTGCCAGGCGCCAGTACCAATCGTTGCTTGCCAGGAACTCGTTCATGTCAGCCCACCTTTCCCTTCAAGGACTCGATGTCGTGCTTCGCGACAGCCATGTCCTGCTCGAGCCGGTAGGTGCGCTCCAAAACCTGGTTGTGCTTCTCGACCTTTGCCGTGAGGGCGTCCAGCTTGACCTCCATGACAGCCCGGCTCTTAGGGTTGGAGAGGATCACGCCGACCAGCGTGACCACCCCCGTGATGCACGCGACGATGATTGACTCCATAAAGAATTGCCTCCCGAGGTCTCGACTTTCGTCCCCTGGAAGGCAGTGTCCGCCCGTGTCACAAGCTGTCCAAGAGGCCTGCTTGTCTGCCATGAGCTGATGACAGTCGAACTCGAAACGGGGATAATGGGCATGTCTAATCACGAGAAGGAGTGCGCACATGTCATTGATTTTCTGCCCCGAATGTCATGCGAGAATATCGTCCAGCGCGGTTACGTGCCCGCACTGCGGCTTTGTCGCCCAGAGCGAGGCGGGCATCGTCCCGATCAGTTCGCTGCCGCCAGCGAAGATCACCCCACGTGTGACGGTCCTTGAGGCTATGGTGTTCGACAATGGGATGAACCTCATTCCATCAAAGACCAACGAATCCCTCGTGAAGTTCCTCGCGGATGCCGACACTATGGCAAAGTTCGCGCCAACCATCTATGACATCATCAAGAAGCTCTCCGCTCGCGGCGAAACGAAGTACGTTGCTGATTTCAGCGCCGCCGCAGAAGAGCTCATGAAGAGCGGCGAGCTCGTCTTTTCGGTCGAGAAGAAGACCGGTGACCTGCTCCCTCAGCTCAGGAGCGTCAAGACGGGCCGGATATACGAGAAGGCCAGGATCAAGGCCGAGCAGATTCCCCAGGACATGACCCAGTCGGTCGTGGACGTCCAAATGCAGGTGATGATGGCGAACATCATGGACGCTATCGAAGCCGTGGCAGCCAACGTCGAAGCCCTGCGCATCGAAAACCAGGCGGACCGCATCGCGCTTGCTGAGAGCGCATGGCAGCAGCTCCAGCAGGCAATGCTCATCGAGGACTCGCGTCTGCGCGAAATCAAGATCCTCGACATCGCCTCTGCAGCCACGCAGGCCAGGTGCACGCTGCAGGGCAACTTCCAGGCAGAGCTCGCGCTCGCGATGGGCAAGCAGGGCAAGGCAAAGGATTGGGGCAAGGCCGCCAACACGGCGATGATAGACCTCACGGTGATTGCCCTCATGGCAAAGACGGAGTACGCCGCATACCGCGTTCTCGAAGAACCGCAAGCGGCCAATGCTGCACTGGGCCAGTTCAAGCAGTTCATTCTGGACAATAAGCTCGAAGATGCGCAGACGCTGCGATTGCTCAACTCTTACAGCAAGGGCAATAGAGAAGACATCGTCAGAGGCTTTGTCGAGATTTCGGGTTCTGTGGCTGGTCTGCAAATCGAGGGCCGCGACGATCTGACAGGGCTCCTTGAGGCCGGGTTAGCCGAAACCGAGGATCAAGACTTAGAAGAACCAGCCGACGAAGGCCAGGAGTAAAGATGGCTCGCAAGTGCATCGTATGCAAGAAAGAACTCCCAGAGGGCTCAAAGCTGCCCGTATGTGAGTACCACAAGGGTGTTGCTGCCGAGAATGCAAAGAAGGCCGCTGCAGGCGCCGCTGCGGTTGTCGTGACGGTGGGAGTGGCCGCAAGAGACACGGTAGGGCCCGTCTTGAAAGAAAAGGCCCTACCGGTTGCGGCAAAAGCAGTCAAACTTATTACCAGGCATTAAGCCGCCGTCATGTACCCCTGCGCTCCCGCAGTGTCGATGCGCAGGTACGAGTACGCCGTCTTGTTGCTCGCCCAAACCGTGCCGTTCCCGCCGACGAGTGATGTGGAGCAGGAGTAGAAGCTCTGAGAGCCCGTTATGCCGCTCGAAGGCAGCGACCAGGTCGCGTCCGCGTAGATCGTCGTCAGGTGCGAGCACCCCGAGAACGTGTAGAACAGGTCCGTGAGCGTCGACGGGTCGAAGCCCCGGAAGTCGATCGTGGTGAACGCGCAGGAGCTGAACGTGTAGCGCATGGAGCGCACACCCGACAGGTTGCCCAACCCGTCCCTACCGATTGGGGCCGTCTCGTGTCTTACGGGCTGCTTCATTCGCCGCACCCCGCCGACCATGTGCGGGAGTTCCTCGATGCGGTGTCTGCCGCGTTCGAGGCAAAGCATCGATAGGCAATCGCGAGCAGATGCGCTTATGCCTATGGGAACAACGGGAACTGGCTTTTGAACTCGCGTTTTGATACCGTCGAGTACCGCCTGATGCTGTTTCGGCGTTGCCATAGAGCAAAGCTACCAGCGAGATAACGGGAATAACAGCCTCCGGACCCTGAACTGCACTCAAAAACTTGGACGGCTTAAATAAAGACTACGCCACTAGGGACCGGCTCCGGAACTCCTCCGGGGTCAGTCCCTTCAGTTTGACCTGACGCCTCCGGGTGTTCCAATGGATTACGTAGGCGTCGAGGTCCGCCTTGAAGGACTCGAAGTCGGGCCAACTGCGTCCCCTGAAGAACTCGTTTTTCAGGTGGCCGAACACCTGCTCGGTGGCGCCGTTGTCGAGGCAGTTCCCCTTGCGCGACATGCTATGGGTTATCTCCGCCTTCTTCAGGCGGCGCGTCCACTTCTTGTGCTGGTACTGCCAGCCCATATCGGAATGCGGCACGGGCCTCGCGCTCTCCGGCATCCTCTCCAGCAGCCGGTCGAGCAGGAGCTCCTGCTGCTCCATGTCGGGGCTGGTGGAGGTCGACCAGGCCACGATCTCCTTGCTGCCGAAGTCGTACACCGGCGCGAAGTGCGCCTTGCCCCAGGGCTGCTTGAACTCCGTGACGTCGGTGCCCATCTTCTGCCACGGCACGTCGGCGGAGAAGTCGCGCCCGATGACGTTCTCGAAGGTCTCGCCGACGGCGCCCTTGTACGAATTGTACCTATGGTAGCCGGTCTCGCGGCGGATGCCGCAGCGGATCCCCATCTCGCGCATCATCTTGAGCGCGGTCTTGTCGGCGATGCGCGCGCCCAGCTCGGCGCGCAGGCACATGTCCACCTGCCCGTAGCCGCAGCCGTTGGCGGTGCGCGAGAAGATCTCCGCCACCGCCCCGCGCAGCTCGGGCCTGGTCGGCCTGGCCGGGTGCGCCAGCGCGTAGTAGTAGCTTGACCTGGCGAGGCCGGCGCACTCGAGCAGGTCGGAGAGGGGATGCTGCCCTGAAAGCCCGTTCACGACGACCGCCTTATCGCGGTTCGAGAGCGCTTCTCCGCCTTCAGGGCTATCGATTTTTAAGTAGGCGTTCTCCGCCTCCAGCTTCCGGATCCGTCGCTCGAGCTCCTGTTCTCGCGTCGTCTTCTTGGGCGGGGAGGACGTCCCCTTGTGCCTGCCTTTGGGCTTTGGCCTGAGCGCATCCGGCCCGCCCTCCCGATATCCCCTTAGCCAGGTCTTGAGGGAGGTGGTGGAGGTTATCCCGAACCTTGCCATGGCCGCGGGCTTGGTCATCCCCTCGTCCACGACCGCCCTGACCGCTGCCAGCTTGGTCTCGAACGAATATGTCGCGTGTTTCCCGCCCGTCATGGCTAGCACCTCGATACCAACGAACCTGTAGACTGCCAACCATTCTCTCACGGTTCCCAAGGACATGCCCAGCAAGGATGCGATTTTGTCGCGGCCGCATCCTTGCTCGTACAGCTCGACAGCGCGTAGCCTCATCGAGACGTCGTAACGAGCGTTTCCAGACATAAAGGGACCTCCTATTTCTCATGTCCAAGAAATGGGGTGCAGTTCACCCTCTGGTTCGGAGGCTTTCTTTTTCGTTCTGCTCGGAAAGAGCTCCTTGCCGGAGTCCCATGGGTAGCGAACGGCTTTATCGAGCGTGCGCGTTTTCGTAGGCTTCCTTGATTTCTTCCGGCAATTCGTCGGGAATCAGCGCCTTCAGCCTGTCCTCACTGCCATCTTGAATCGCTTGCTCGTAGTACCAGCATTTGAACTTCAGCATGTCCAGCGCACGGTTCATGTTAGCGATCTCCGACTCCATGTGGGCCTTCCGCTCCTCGAACATGGCCTTGCGCTGGGGGTAAGTGGACGGGCCCTCCGCACACCATTCCATGAACAGACGGATGTCCTTGATCTCCATCCCCGCCTTCTTCAGGCATTCGATGACCCGAAGCGCCTCGAGTTCCGTATCTCCGAATCGGCGAATGCCGGACGTCCGCTCCAATTCCGGAAACAATCCCTGCTTGTCGTAATACCGCAGCGTGGAAACGGGCAGACCGAACATCTCCGCCACCTGTCCGATTGTGTACATAGTCCCTCCGGATAAATCTCGAATTCATTCCTTGACCTAAAGTTAGGTTTAGGTATTACCTTTATTTTCGTCAATATAAATCGCGAGTTCAAGGGGTATTCCGTAATGGGTAAGGCGATCTTAATAGTTTCTTCAAGTCCTCGAAAGAATGGCAATTCCGAGACGTTGGCGGACGCTTTCTCCAAGGGCGCGCGGAAAGCAGGTCACAGCGTAGAAACCGTGCGTTTGCGCGAAAAGCAGATAGGTTTCTGCAAGGGCTGCCTTGCCTGCTTAAAGCTGGGGCACTGCGTCATCCAAGACGATGCCGTGGAAATCGCCGCTAAGATGCACGATGCAGATGTGTTGGTGTTTGCAACGCCCGTCTACTACTACAGCGTCTGCGGCCAACTTAAGACCATGCTGGATCGCGCCAACCCGCTTTTTGGCTCCGATTACGCATTCACCGAGGCGTATCTATTGGCAACGGCCGCGGAGGACGAGCACTCAACCTTCGACGGCGCGAAAAGGGCCGTGCAGGGATGGGTTGACTGTTTCTCTCGCTGCACGCTTGCCGGAACAGTTTTCGCTGGCGGCGTGAACGGCGTGGGCGAAATCGCCGGGCATCCCGCTCTTGAGCAGGCGCGACGAATGGGCATGGAAGTCTAGGCGCGGCTTAGCTGCGCGGAAGCAGTTTTGCACTCAGAACCATCGACAGGAGGAATCAAACATGACGATTAAGCAGACGGCGGGCAGGGATGCCCTAGGGGACTTCGCCCCCAAATTCGCACAGCTCAACGACGATGTGCTGTTCGGCGAGGTATGGAGCCAAGAGGGCGAACTCTCCCTTCGAGACCGCAGCGTGGTAACGGTGGTGGCCCTGATGGCGCAGGGGCTGACGGACTCTTCGTTCCGTTTCCATCTGATGTCCGCAAAGAGCAACGGCGTAACCAGGGCAGAGATAGCGGAAATCCTTACGCATGCGGCGTTCTACGCGGGCTGGCCCAAGGCGTGGGCGGCCTTCCGTATGGCGAAGGAGGTCTGGGCGGACGAGGACGACGGTGCCGACGCAAAGGCCCGACACCAAAACGAGATGGTGTTTCCCATCGGCGCCCCCAACGACGCATTTGCGAAGTACTTTATCGGGCAAAGCTACCTCGCGCCCCTTTCCACCAATCAGGTTGGCGTCTACAACGTGACGTTCGAGCCCGGCTGCCGCAACAACTGGCACATCCATCACGCCAAAAGCGGTGGCGGGCAGATCCTCGTCTGCGTGGCTGGTCAAGGGTTTTACCAGGAATGGGGCAAACCGGCACAAGAGCTGCACCCTGGCGATGTAGTGAATATTCCCGTGGGAGTGAAGCACTGGCACGGCGCGGCACCCGACAGCTGGTTCTCCCATCTCGCGGTGGAAGTTCCAGGTGAGGAGACCTCTAACGAGTGGTTGGAGCCTGTGAACGACGAGGAATATCTTAAAGCAACCAACGAGGAGGCATAAGCATGGAGCAGTTGAATCTGACGCAGGAATGGGACAAGGTGTTCCCCAAAAGCGACAAGGTTGAGCACAGCAAGGCAACCTTCCACAACCGATACGGCATCACGCTGGCAGCTGATGTGTACGTGCCGAAGAACACGGAAGGCAAGCTGCCCGCTATCGCCGTCAGCGGCCCGTTTGGCGCGGTGAAGGAGCAATCGTCCGGCCTTTATGCGCAGAAGATGGCGGAACTGGGCTTTTTCGCGCTCGCCTTCGACCCGTCCTATACCGGCGAGAGCGGCGGTACGCCGCGATACGTCGCTTCACCCGACATCAATACCGAGGACTTCTGCGCAGCGGTGGACTTCCTCTCGGTGCAGGAAAACGTCGATCCGGAGCGCATCGGTATCATCGGCATCTGCGGTTGGGGCGGCATGGCAATCAATGCCGCATCCATCGACACTCGTATCAAAGCTACTGCTGCTATGACGATGTACGACATGACCCGTGTGACCGCCAACGGCTATTTTGACGCCGAGGATTCTGAGCAGGCGCGCCTTGAAAAGCGGAAAGCGCTGAACGCGCAGCGCACCGAGGACTATAAAAACGGCAGTTATGCGCTGGCGGGTGGCGTGGTCGATCCGCTGCCAGAGGACGCACCGCAGTTTGTAAAGGACTATTACGCCTACTACAAGACCCCGCGAGGATACCATCCCCGCAGCCTGAACTCCAACGGCGGCTGGAATGTGACGTCCTCGCTGTCGTTCCTGAATATGCCGATTTTGCAATACAGCAGCGAAATCCGCTCTGCGGTACTGCTGGCGCATGGCGAGAAGGCGCACTCCCGCTATTTCAGCGAAACCGCGTACAGCAAGCTGACTGGGGACAACAAGGAATTGCTCATTATTCCCGGTGCCAGCCACACCGACCTTTACGATCAGATGGACGTCATTCCGTTTGAGAAGCTGGGCGAATTCTTTGAGGAATATCTGAACAAAACGGGTGGGTTGCCGAAGCCGCCATTCTGCCGCTAGTCGACGTTAACAGGGGACGGAGCGCCGTTTAGGAATCCCTTAATTGCGCTCGAATTCGAACTCATCCCCAGCGCGCCTTCCCCCTCCGGCGCGCATTCTTCCACAACCTGGCTTTTCCCTTTCCGCTCTTCCAGCCCCGGGCAAACGAAAAGAGAGCCGACCGTACGGTCGGCTCTCGTGGTTTCAAGAGGCAAAACATATCGCTAGCAAAACTTCCTCTGTACCACTGGTTCGCAGATATGCCAGGCGGGGCTTCGGTGCATACGCTTCGGTATATACTCGTCTGCCCCGCCTGGCATCGCCTTTGTGTTAGAGCACCCACGCCTCGCTTTCGCGCTGCAGCTCCAACATGCGGCGGTATCTACCATCGGGCTTCTCACGCAGCTCTGCCGGGCTTCCCTGCTCCGCCACGCGGCCGTCTTCGAGCACCACAATTTTGTCGGCATTGTCAACTGTGCGCATTCGATGCGCAATAACAAGGACCGTCTTATCTTGAAGCAGTTCAGAAAGAGCAGCTTGCACGTGTGTCTCGTTTTCCACGTCAAGTGAGGCCGTTGCTTCATCGAGCAGCACGATCGGAGCGTCTTTCAGTAGGGCGCGCGCAATCGAGATACGCTGGCGTTCACCACCGGAAAGCCTGCTGCCGTTTTCCCCGATCATCGTATCGTAGCCGTTGGGCAAACGCTCCACGAACTCGTCGCAGCGCGCCGCCCTCGCCGCAGCGAGAACCTCCTCGTTCGTAGCATCCTTCTTCCCGAGGCGAATGTTCTCACGCACGGTGCCGTCAAAGAGCACCACGTCCTGGAACACCTCGGAGAATGCAAAAAGCAGGGTTTCCGGATCGACAGTAGAGACGTCAACGCCGCCCACAAAGATCGCGCCAGAGCTTACGTCCCAAAAACGTGAAGCGAGCTTGACAGCCGTACTCTTGCCCGAACCGGACGCGCCCACAAGCGCTGTCACCTGCCCTTCCCGCGCCTTGAACGATACGCCATTCAAAACATCCTCGCCGTCGGCGTATGCGAAGCCCACGTCTTCGAAGACCACGTCATAGCCCTGAGGCTCGAACGAGGTGCGACCCGTCTGGATCGGCTCGTTCTCGATAGCGCGCATACGCTCCAAGCTCAAGCTCATGTCCATCAGCTCGGCGATGGCCTGTAAGATAACGTTGATGGGATCGTAAACCCTCGTCACCGCCAACAAATACACAAAGAACACGAGAAAGTCAATTTGTCCCGCCACGAGCAGCATCGTCCCAACCACAATGACAGATGCGATTCCCAGGCGCAAGAAGCCTTGAGCGGAACATACCGCCACACCCATAGCCAGTTCGGCATCGATCTTCTCTCGCTCAAAACAATCGATGCAACGGTCAAGCTCGCCCTGGAACGCACTCACCTTGTTGAGCGAGCGTATCTCACGATGGCATTCAAGGTATTCCTGCAGACCATCAGCAAACGAAAGGGACGCCGCGTTCTTCTTCGCGGTATGCGACTTCTGGACGCGCGCAGTCAGAAGCAACGCCACGAGCGCCACGGGGATGGGCCAAAGCGCAGATGCCGCCAGCCTCCAGTCAAATGCAAACATCATGACAGCGAACACCAGCGTCGAAGCGCCCATGCCGAAAATCTGCGGCATAGTGTGCGAGAACAGGCGCTCCTGATCGGAGCAGTCCTTCATGATAACGCTCGTCAAGTCAGACAAATCGCGCTTTCCGAAGAACGAGAGCGGAAGCAGGCGCAAACGCTCCGCGATGGCGATGCGTTTGCGAGCGCTTTCTTGGTACACCACCGTGTACGTCGCGCGATATTCCCACATCTGTGTGACGAACATCACAACAAGTGCCGCCACAATGCCCGCTGCGTAGAGCGCCATGCTGGGCAGACCGACAGCAGGGTCGCCAAGGTACCTAATAAAATCGCTTGCAGTAAAGTACAGCACCACGATGGGCAGCATCAGCATCAGGTTCGCCAACGCACAGAACCCAGCACCGCGCATAAAATCCTTCATGCCTTGATCGGTCAAAGCAAAAGCATCTTGAATCCTACGCCACATGGCTGTCACCCCCTTCAATCCTCCACGTCGCGCTCGTTCGGTAGTCTCGCCACATGCGCGCATACAGTCTGCCCTGCGCGACAAGTTCTTCATGGGTACCCTGCTCCACGACAGACCCACGGTCGATGACGAAGATGCGATCCGCATTCACAACGGTTGACAGACGGTGTGCGATCATAAGCACCGTCTTGTCTTCGCAAAGCGTTGCAAGAGCGGCCTGGATCAGTGTCTCATTTTCGGGGTCGGCAAACGCCGTCGCCTCGTCGAGAACCACGATTGGGGCGTCTTTCAGAATGGCACGCGCAAGCGCGATGCGCTGACGCTCTCCCCCGGAAAGATACACGCCCGCTTTTCCTACCACGGTGTTCACGCCATCGGGGAACTTGGCAATGATGTCGTCGCACTGAGCCGCATGGAGCGCCGCGAGCACTTCGGCATCGCTCGCATCGGGGCGACCCGCACGCACGTTATCGGCCAAGCTCCGCTTGAACAGCCGATCGTCTTGGAATACGAAGGAAACGGCGCCCATCAGCTCCTCGGCGGGAATGTGTCGCACATTCACCCCACCTACAAGAACAACACCCTCATCTGCATCCCAGAAGCGCGGAACAAGCGACGCAAGCGTCGACTTGCCACCGCCCGACGGCCCGACGAGAGCCACCGTCGCCCCGGCGGGAACGGAAAGCGACACGTTGCGAAGCGCCGGTTCCCTAGAACCCGGGTATGAAAAGCTGACTCCCGCAAGCTCGATGCTCGCCCCCTTAGGATGATGCGCCTTCGCAGACTCCACCTCGGCGATGGGAGCGACCTCCATGATCGCGTTCATCCGCCGCAGCGCGTCCTCAGCGATCATGACGGCCTCCGATGAATACATGATCTTCGACATCATCGTTGTCGTCATCGCCGAAAAGAAAGCATAGAACAGGAAGTCAATCAGGAAAGCCGGAAAATCAGGCGCGACGGCCGCAAGCGCAATGCCTGCAGGTACGAGCACTGCGAAGGTCGAGTTGATTGCGACCAGCTGCACGACTTGGGGTCGTCGGCAATACTCGGTATAGTTCGTCGCCATGTCGCGATAGTCGATGATCGCCTCGTGGAACGCCTTGAACGAAAGCACCGTCTGCTGGAATATCTTTACCACGGGTATGCCTCGAACGTATTCGGTTGCCGCAGCGCTCATGCGCATGAGAGCCGCCTGGTAAAGTTCCATGAAATGGCGGCCACCTTTCGCATCCTCGCGGCCCATCATCCACCACATCGCAGCAAAGGAAACGGCGATGGGGACAAGGCACAGAAGCCCCATCCTCCAGTCGAACAGAAACGCCACGACAAAGAAGATCACCGGGGTGGCAAAAGAACCAACAAAATCGGGCAGCTTGTGGGCGATGAGGTCTTCAGTCTGACCCGCACACCCATCGATCACGCGCCGCATCTCCACCGACGAGTGCGCACTGAAATACCCTATCGGGATTCGCGCCACGTGGCGAACCATCGCTTTGCGCATATTTGCCGCAATACGGAAGGCCGCAAGATGCGAAGCCATGAGCGCGCCGAAATACACGATGATACTCAGCACGGCGAACACCACAGCAAACACAGCCCACATCGCGGCAGATGAGGCTTCTGCCCAGTTCGGGTACACCGAAATCAAATCACGAACCACGAACCATACGCATACGAGAGGCATCACGGTAAGCGCGGCGTTCAACACCGAAAGACCGCATCCTGCATATGCCAAGGCGCGCCGCTTGCCGGCGAATCTCAAAAGCTCAAGAATCGCGTTTTTCTTCTTGGCAGGACCTTCTTTCCCCACGTCCTTTCCTACTCCTGCTGTTAGAGTACCGTCTTCCCGGGTCATTGCCATATTTACCTCCCAGCCGTTAATCTACATGCCAAGCTTGGCAAAATGCTTCGAGAACACCTTGGTACCGATGAAGCCGCCGACGAGGCCGCCAGCGATGGTGGCAGCGCCGGTAACGACGCCCATTGGACTTAGAATCGAGTTAACGAGCGTTTGGCCGTACTCGAGGGTCATGCCGGCTTGAACGCACATCTCGGCATAGGCCTCGCCCATCATAAGGATGAGAGAGATCTGCCCCAGCCAGAAGCAGAACGTGAACGCGGCAAAGGCGCAGATAAGCTTGGTCTTGGTGCGCTTCTGCGGATCACCTGCGATAAGGTCTGCCACGATACCGCCCACAACAATGCCGACAGGACCGCTCCAGAACATACCCATCAGAAGGCCGACCGCACCAACTATAATGCCCATGATGGCGATCGCGCCACGCTTCGGGACGCGATAGGCCAGGTACATGAACACGGTACCAGCGAACAACGCGCCTACCGTGTGAGTAAACCAACACAGGTTGGCATTCGCGCTAAAGATAATCGAGAACACCATGAACACCAGGAACAAAAGGATGCCGAACACGGCGATAAAGACGAAGTCTTTCGGGTTCAAGCCATCACGTTCCTTGGCGGCAGAACCGATTGTTGCTTTACTTGTCATTGTGAAACCTTTCTCTTGTTACTGTATTTCTGCAAACCCGAAATTGAGCTTCAACTTCGAAAGTGTTGCCTTGTTTAAGGGGAAGCGCTCGGCGATGCGCCCGTCTTCGACCAGGGCTATCTCATCGCATGCCGAGCAGAGGAACTCATAGTCATGCGAGACAACGCAGACAGCGATACCCGCATCGCGCATGCGCGCGATCTGGGCATCTATTCGACGCATGTTGCGATAATCCAAGCCACTCGTGGGCTCATCGAGAATCATCGCGCGAGCACTCGAAAGCAAGCCGGCAGCGATGGAAAGCCGTTGGCGCTCCCCGCCTGAAAGGGAGAGCGGGTGCCTGTCGGCAAGACCTTCGAGGACAAGCGCAGCCTTAATTTCCGCAATCCGATCCTTATTACCTAGGCCGTCTTCCGCGCCATCCAGAGAGCACGCACTTGCAAGCTCATCGTCGACCGTGCTGCTGAACAGCTGGTATCCCGGTTCTTGCATGACCAGGTACACGCGCCCCGCTCGTTTCCTTGCGCGAAGCGGCACGTCGTCGACCTCGATCACCCCCGCCTTTTCCTTGAGAAGGCCGGCCATGCACCGGGCAAACGTCGTTTTCCCAGCCCCGTTGTGCCCCACAATACCGACGACACTACCCGGAACGAGGCAGAAATCGAGACCGTTCAAGACCGCAGGCGCACCGCGGTAGCCAGCAACTACGCCGCTCATACGTACAACGGGCTTCTCGCAAGAAGGCAAGCTGGAAACGGTCGAATCGCCTAAGGGCCGCACCGCCACAACAGAGTCGATTTCAGCAAGAGAGGCGGCGCGCAGCCCCATATCGGTTCTCGTTTCAAACGGCAGCGCAAGGAACTCTGCCGCCGCCAAGTCTCCTATAACCGAACCATCGCTTATAACCACATAGCGGTCTGCAATACCATCAAGCCACCACAGGCGATGCTCAGAGATAAGCACGGTCTTCCCCTGACTCTTCAGAAACGCAACCGTTCGCGCAAGATTTCGCATCGCATGCACATCGAGCGACGCGGTTGGTTCATCAAGCACGAAGACGTCAGGGTGCACCGCATAGGCCGATGCTAGGATAACCGACTGCTTCTGCCCGCCGGAGAGCGCCTCGGTACCGCGTCCGAGCAGGCTCTCGATACCGAGCGTTGACGCTGCCTGTGCCACACGTTCGACCATCTCCTCGCGATCGATTCCGAAGTTTTCACATCCGAAGGCGATTTCCGAGGTCACATCGAGATTGACGAACTGACTACGCGGGTTCTGGAACACCGACCCGACATGCGCGGAAAGCTCTCCCATCGTCCATGCGGAAACGGGCTTCCCCTCAACACGCACCTCACCTTGAAGGTCCCCTTCGTACATAAGAGGAATAAGCGCATTAACGAGGCGCGTAAGCGTTGTCTTACCGCATCCGGACTGCCCGGTCACAACAACGCATTGACCGCGAGGGATCTTCAGCGAAACGTCACGAAGCGATGAACAGGAAGCTCCTTTGTAGCAAAACGTGCATCCATCGAACTCGATAGCATAGGGCGAAACCTTCGCCGCGACGGCATTTTCCATCATTAGAGCACCCCCGCTCTAAAGCAAACGGAAAGTGCAAGGAGCACCATCGCAGCGATGAGACACACAACATCGATAGCGCGCACCCTTAAGCGGTAATACGAGGTGCGGTGCGCACTCGCCCCCACGCCGCGGACGACGACCGCGTTCCCCAGCTCGTCGGCGATCTGGCCCAAACGCGCGATCACGGGCACAAGGAAATGTTCGGCGGTCTTCGCGGGATGGCACACAACCGATTTCAGCGTGAGCGCGATACCGCGCGTCTTCATAGCATCGGCGACAGCGGAGAATTCGCGTCCCATAGTGGGAAGAAAACGAAACGCCACACACACGGCCACCGACACGTTCGCGGGAACGTGCATCGCCTGCAACGCGCAAGCAAGCTCGCCAAGACGCGTGGTTGCAATCATGTTGAAAGCGAACATGAAAGCGGGCAGAACATGGCGATACATAAGAAGCGACGCCGCAAAGGGCGAAAGCAAAGTGTTCCCACTCGCCACGAACAGCTGCGCCGTTACGGCGAACAGCACGTAGAAGGCAAGCCAACGCACAATCGCGAAGAAGCGGCGGCAATATACCATCACGACAACGGTAAGCGCCAAAACGCCCATCTCGGAAAACAGGCTTTGCGTAAGCGCCATCTGCACGTTGATTGCCACCAGCACCGCAAGCGACACGCGCGGGTCGAGATGGCGCGGCGCGGCGTTGGCAGACGTCGAAGGCCGCGTCTGCGCTACCGCACTCAAGGGCAAAGGCGTATCCATCAAAAGAGCCATGTGATTTTCGTCTCTCTTCCTAATAGTTAGCCATGGATAACTATTTCGCAATATAATAAAGTTCGATGAAGCGATGCGAAAGACGGAACAATAAGATGGAAAACTACACCGAAAAGAATTCAAGTTCTACCGAAAAATCAAACGGGAGTTACGCCACAGGACAAGGAAACCCGCTTTACGACATGTTCGTCACGCAGCTTTCTCGGTTGCACACCGTATGCGCGAAGGAAGCGCTCGCGCGCGGATTCGGACAGGCCAACCTGGTGCGAAGTATCGGCGAGACATGGTTCGTCGACCCCCGATACGGCATGGGCTCTTATTGGTTCTACCTCATGGACCGTGACACCATCGTCGTGTCGATGGACATCACATACGAACGCGCCGTGGAGGCAGTCATAGAGACTATTCCCTATCTGGGGTTCGGCCTCTATGAACATGCGATGCCCATGTATTGCTCGCCTGAGTGTGCCGGATCAAACTGCAAGCTTATAGGGCACGACTGGGATGGCGGCCCCCACATAAGCTCGTTCGAGCCCGGCAAGCGACTGTCATCGGCGTCGATCACCATAGCCCCTGAAGCAATACGCCGCTATGCGGATGCCTTGCACTGCGATGAAAAGAAACTACGCCGTGCCATCGGGCAGCTCACCGCGTCGGACGGTGTGCCCGGCTTGCCCTCGGCGCTTCGAGGGCTCGACATCACCTACCCCGCCGCATCAGTCGCCGATTCGTATTATCACGCCAAGGTGATTGAATGCTTTGCGCTGCTGGCAAGCAGCATTCCCGAAAGGGTCACGGCAGCCGACGCCGTACGCATAAGCGACAGAAACTGCGTCGAGTGCATCTGCTCCTACATCGACAGAAACCTATCATCCGATCTCAGCACGAAAACGCTGTGCGACATTGCCCATGTAAGCGAGGGAAAGATGATATCGGCATTTCGCAATGTGCAGGGAGACACCCCACAAAGCTACATCCGCACACAGCGCCTGGAGTACGGTCGGCGCCTTCTCCTTGATGGAAGCCGCAAAATCGGCGAAATCGCTAAAAGCGCGGGCTACCGCAACCAGGGGGCGTTCACTGACGCATTCAAGCGTGCCTACGGCACAACGCCACGCGCCTACCGCAAAAGACTACGAATCGAATAGGAATAGCATCGAGCGATGCCCCGCTGCCCCGAAAACAGGTGGGAGCCGGCCATGCAACCGACTCCCACTTCAAAGGCAAAGCATGACGTCCTCACGTCATGCAAGTTTTCTACCGGAACAAAAGCTCGTAGCCGTCTTCGATCACCACGAGCTGCACTTCCCATTGCACCGACGGCTTGCCGTCTTTGGTGCGCACAATCCAACCGTTGAGGTCGGACATGTCAACGTCGTAGGTGCCCGCGTTGATGATCGGCTCGATTGCAAAGCACATGCCCGGCACGAGAACCGAGCCCTACTCGCCTCGGTGGCATGGCGAAGTGCTCGGCTTTTTTGGGATGCCGGTTTTGCGCCCTTTTTACCATAGCTTTGCCTAGGCGTTACACGACGGCAGAACAATGCTAGTATAGGTTTTTCCTTGTTCTTTTTGCCTGCCTGTGTCGGCATCTCCGCTATAACGAAAGGGCGTTTGAGTTTCGAAACGGGCGTTTTCAGCGCAAAATCAGCCGATTCAACTGGATTTCGGAGAAAACCGCTGACTTCGGTTTGTTCCTTCTCGATAAAGGAAACCAGTTATTCCCTACTGTTTTGCACGCGTTTTGAAGCTGAAATCACCTGGAAATAAATTCGAAAACGAAGGGCCGAGCCTGGACTGTTTCCAGACTCGGCCCTTTTCATCAAGCAACCTTATTACTGTATTACCCTACAGCAAATGGAGTACAACAAGCGTAATACGCTAGTTCATCTTCTTGCGACGCAGTGCGAATACCGCAAGCCCGGCAGCCGCAGCAGCAATCAGAGCAATTGCGCCACCAACAAGAGCAAGGTTGTCACCCGTCTTTACGGTAGCCGTCTTCGCTTCGCTTACCGCATTGTTAACGGTGTTGTTATCGGCAGAAGAGTTATCGCCAGCACCAGGCGTGACAGGAGAAGGCTCAGCAGTCTTCCAACCGGCATACAGAGTGAACTCAGACTTCGTATCACTAACAATAGTGTCGAAGTCGTAAGCATTGGAGCAATCCTCGTCAGTGAACCATCCAGTGAAGGTATAGCCTTCCTTGGTAGGATCAGCCGGCTTTACCACTTTACTACCAACGGTAACAAGCTGAGAGTCAACTGCGGTACCCTGGTTGGATTCGAAATTAACGGTAACCGCCTTCTCGACACCGTACGTGCCGTCAGCGTTAGCAGTAGGAGCATAGCCTGCAGCGCAGTAGCTCTCAGGAACAGCAGCCGTGAAAGTACCGCCGGAAACTGCGATAGTGGCATCCACCGCAGCTGCAGCGGGAGTCACGCGCCACGAAGTCACATTTAGCTTGCCACCTTCGATCTTCAAGGTCGAGGGATCGGAACTCGTGACATCCATGTAGATCGTGCCGGTAAATTGAGCGTCGCCACCAATAATGGTCTCGCCAACCGTACCCGCTTCGGTCCAGGAGTCCGTCCAGAGATAACCGCCCGTCAGATTACCACCAAGAATCCTCGCTTTGTTCCAGTTCTGAACAACAGATTGCTTGCTAGTCAGCGTGCCGCCGTTGATGGTGAGCGACGACGTAGCGTCCACACCGCCATTACGAATCAGGGAAGATCCCTTGGATCCAGAATTGTTAAAGACGTTCGCCTGATCAATGGTCATAGTGCCATTGTTGTCAATGACGTAATAGCTGGTCTCGCCCGAGACTCCCTGGTCGTCACGCTTGATGGTGCCGGTCTTGCCAGCACTCGTATCGGTGATGGTCACGGTGCCCTTGTTCAGGATAGTCGCTTTCGCGGTGCCCGTGCCACCGTTAAGGATATGACCGTTCAGGTCAAGCGTGATCTGCTTGTTCGCAGCGATGGTGATGTTTTCCGTGGTGTCGTTCAGCAGCTGAACGGTCTTACCGGCTTTCTTCACCGCAGTAATGGCGGCTTGCAAGCTGGTGTACCTCGTACTATCAACCTGAGCAATTGCCGTTGCAATGCCATACGTACCATCGGAATTCTTAGCACAAGTAAGTCCATCAGCGAAGTAGCTCGAAGGAACCGACTTGTTGAACGTGCCACCCGATACCTCGAAGTTGTCGCTAGTGGCTTTGCCGAGTGCCCAGAAAATTCCGCTAAGCTTTTCGTTTACAAACTTACCACCAGTGACCTTTGTGGCAGCTTCATACCCATCCACCTTGCCGGTCATAACGACCTTAGCATACGAGGAGGTGTTTGTGGTCTTCTGGATAAACTCACCGCCGGTGATAGTGGTGGTGCCGTAAACCAGAATGACCGCCGTGTAGCTCCATTTCTTTCCGAAATCGCAAGTGAACGTACCACCATTAATGGTCAGCGTAGAGCCTTCCTCACTCTTGACGGTGTTCATGCCGCCGGTGTAGGTGCCGCTGGTGATGGTCAGGGTGCCCCAGTTATCGATCATGGAGGAGCCGTTGTTGCCCGCCGTGGCGGTCACATCCGTCAGCGTCAGGTTGGCGTTGCTACCCTTCGTGACCTCAATGTTGTAGTAGCCGGTGCCGCCCATAACATTACCGTTCTTTACAGTAACGGTGCCGCTCTGCACGGAGATCGTGGCCTTGCCGGATTTGGTGTTGGTCAGGGTCTTGCCGCCCAGATCGAGGGTGATGCTCTTGCTGATGGCCACGTCTTCAGTCGCATCCGCCAACAGCGTGACGGTTTCGCTGCCCTGAGCTGCATCGATGGCCTTCTGCAGGCTGGAATAGCTCCTGCCGTTAACTTCCGCAACTAATGCCGTAGTGCCTTCCCCACCACCAGTTTCGGTCACAGGGGCTATTGCTCCATTGGTCGCTTCGCCCGTCGGTTCGGACTGCGCGGCAGGCGCATCGTCCGAGCCTGCACCCGTGTCGGTGTCTTTCGACTCAAAAGGCTGAATCAACTCAGTCGAAGATGACGAACCCCCCCCCCGATGTTGTATCGTCATCAGCCGCGAATGCTGCGGTTGGCAACATCATGGGGCACATCGCAACACCCATCAGGACCGAAATAAATTTGTTTTTATTGCTCATCTTCATTTCTTCCGCATCTTCCTTTCTGTTTTCTTTGTTTCCGATAATTGTTCTGTATGTTCATTCCCGTCGTTATAACTTTTTTTGCCGAGAAATGGTTTACTAAAAAAATATTTACAAGCAACCGCACCGCGCTCAAGCAGCACCAATATCAAAATGCACTAACAGCAGAAGCCAAGTCATAGCGCTCATTTCTCAAATGGCACACAGCGTCTTCACTCAGCACGACACAATTCACTTTTCCGATTCGCTTCATAAAAGCAAAAAGGGTACCTTCACTGTTTTGAAGGCACCCTACTGTTAACATGGTCCAAATCAAGGCGTAGTACGCTACTGGCGATATAGATAGCTTCACCGTTCTTTGAAACGCCAGACTCTTCCATTTTCACTTCAGCCATACTATCACCCCCGATTCAACAACACTTAAACGAAACAAATCGGCTTAATGATAGCAGATCAATAGATGTTTTTTAGGTTTAAATCTTTAAATCAAATACAACTCGTTTTCGCCGTGCAACGCAACAAGCTAACGAGTGACAAGCGCGTCCATTTCGATGCTCAGAAGTACCATGAGATTGCCCTACAAGCCAGTAACCACACGCACGACCTTTTAAACAAGTTACTATGCTCAATTTGAAGAAATTGCCAAAAGCCCGCCAACCTTCTTTCCGTGTTTAAGCGTCAGCAGGCTACCGCGCGAAAGGGGAGTTTTGTCTAATAACTCAACCCTCCCCTTGCGCACCTCAAGCTCAATCCCGGCTTCGGCGCCGACGAACCGCTACCACAACGACAATCACAGCACCGCAACCAAGGGCCAGCAACACAGCAATCAGGAACTGGACCTTTTTGTCCGTAGGCAGTACGTTCTGCTGCTCTGCAGTTTTGGTTCCGGCTTCCTCGCTCAAATCGGATAAAGCCAAAGCGCCATCTTCGTTCAACTCGCCCAAACCTTCCTGATCAGGTGATCTACCTAGCACGCTATAAGCTCCCTGGTTCTTCAACAAATCGGAACCTGCATTCTGCCCACCATTCGAAGCTCCCGTGCCACCGGGCTCGCCCGAACAGTCGAAGTCGCTTGGCTCTTCGGGGCTCGACGGGCCATCTGCATCGCCAGGATCCGACGGATTGCTTGGATTACCAGGATCGGAAGGGTCGCTTGGTGTATTGGGACCATCAGGATTATCTGGTTTGTCAGGATTATTCGGCCCATCAGGGTTATCGGGGTCCACAGGCTCCTTCGCCTTCACCGTAAGCGTGCCAGACTTAACCGTAACCGCAAAATTCGAATTGGATACGCTGGCACCAATTTCGTATTCTCCCGCAGGCGAAGTAACATCTGCCAAGCACGAATAACTTACGGCAACACCCGCCGTCGAAGCAGGGCTTATCAGGCTCGATGTAAACGTCGGGTTTTCCTCCCCTTCAAAGCGTTCGGCATCGTCAACAATAACGAGCAACGGAGCAGGAGAAACGTCAACGGTCAGCTCAACATCTTTCGCCGCTGCATAATTCCTGCTCGCTGCCGCATGCGCCACCACACGCACCTTACCCGCAGAAACGATGCTCGCATAGCTACCCTGAATCGAAATGGGGCTCGGTGAGCCATCCTCATTGGGAACAACCTCGTAGCTAACAGGCGTCTTAGCCGTGTTCTCGAACACAATGCCCGCATTCCCATACGTAGCCGCATAGTCGGTTTTTCCTTCGATCACCTGCTCGGCAGGAGAAATGGTATAGGTAGCCGCCCGAGAGCCCGCCATATTCGGATTCACCAACTTCACTTCCGCTGTATAACTGCCAGCATCAGCAGGAGCCTTGCTGGTCGGGCCATATTCCGTGCCATTCGCACCACAGTACGTTACCTCGTAATCTTCAGGTGCAACATCCTGAGCACTAACGGTTGCCCCATGTGGACTGCCGTCGTAGGTTACATCTTCGGCGGTTAGCTCAAGATACACAGGCTTCTTCGCAATGGTGTACTTGATGGTTGCAGCACCTCTGTATCCACCGTTGTTCAACGTCGCCGTTGCACGGTAGCTGCCCGCATCAGTAGGCGGCTGACTGCTTGAGTAATGGGTTTCCCCTATTCCCGTATACGTATAGGCAATGGCATCATAAAGATTCTCGGGAACGCCCGAAAGCGATGGGCCTTGTGGTTGGCCGTTATAGATGAATAGACTGCCCAAAAATGCCAGGTCGACAATCTTCGGCTTTACCACCAGCGTAAAGTGAGCCGTTGCAGATTGCCCCGAATGATCGGTGCAAACAATGTCGAAGGCAAAAATTCCCGCTGAATCCGGCGTTCCCGAAACCATCAGGCCCTTTTCGTTGACTGTAAAAGTAACGCCATCGGGAAGCTTGGAACCCTGTTCAAGCGCATACGTGTAGGAGCCCGTCCCTCCCGTTGCAGGATTGATAGAAGCTTCGTATTCAGCGTGGGCGGTAGCTGGAGGCAGTGCGGTAGCATTGAATACCAGTGCTTCGGGCTCAACGCGAGACACAGTTGCGTGATTTGATTCGACTGTCGTTACGGTGCCCAGATACAACTGCGTAACCTGACAGTAATACTCCCCTGCATCACCAGCTTGTACTTCCAGCGTTGCCGAATGCGCACCTTCAACGGGCGTGCTCTGCCCGTTTTCGCCAACGCGGTACCACTGATAGGTAAGTTCATGGCTAGCTGCCGCATCGCTCGATATCGCCTCGTGATCACGCACACTTTGTGCCGCATCAGCCGCAATCGACAAGGTCGCACTTTCCCCTTCGCGCACGGAGGTGTCTTGCAACTGCGCATCAATTACGGGCGCCTCAGCTTCCACAAACGCAAAGGATAACGTCTGCGAAGATGTGACGTTCTTTAGCTCAAACTGGTAGGTGCCGCCCTTGTAGTCGGAAATATCAAAGCTTCCCTGTGAAGCACCCACGCCAGCGCCTTCATGCATCGAGGCTAGCGTGGTGCTCACGTGGTCAAGATAGCGGTTTTCATTGGGCGATGCCGTAAAGGTAAGGCCACCACCAGGCATAACGCTTGCAGATTCAGGGTTAACCGTGCCGTTTTCGGCAGTGGCTGCAACCGCGTATTTCTGAACTTCCTTAAAGCGCGGCACCACCTTCATGTCGGCTTCAGGGTAGAACGTCCAGTTAGCATCGGTACTCAAAGGCTGTGCGTTTTCCGCGTCCCTGTCGGCGTAGTTATACCAACCAACAAACTCGAACCCATCGTAGGGCACGGCAGAAAGCGTAACGGTGCTGCCCGTATCAACCGAGCGAACCAGGGCATAACCGCCTTCGCTATACGTATCCGAACCATCAATGCAGCCGCCTTCACGCGGATCAACGGCAACAACCTCAACTTGCTCCTTTACGTAGTAAGCCGTGAAGGTCCTGTTAGCATAGGCAGGTCGTGCCATAACAGGGCTGAAGCCCACCGGTACACCCGCTTCGTCTGCCCAGTACTTGAACTTCCAGCCAGGGAAAGGAATAGTGACAAGCACCGATGTCGACTTATACGAGGTACCCGTTCCAGGAGCCACCATGCTGAATCCCGCACCCGCAGGATACGTGGCAACTTGGGCATCGAAGCCCGTCTCATAGAAAACGGCGGTAAGACGCATGTTCTCACGCGCAACACCCACATGTATGGCGTTGTAGCTCACAATAGCTCCCGCATCGTTCACCCAATGCGAAAAGTGCATGCCAGGATATGGAACAGCCATAGCCACAAAGGGGTCTCCCTTATCAACCTCAACCGAAGTGGCTGCCCCAAACGAACCAACCATAAAGGCAAGACCCCTAAACATAGAGCTTTGCGTTACGGCAATTTCAACCGGATCATCTGCCACAAACTGTGCATAGTACGACACGTCGGCACCAGCTTCGAATTCAAAGATGGCGTCGTTGCTTTCAATTACGTTGCCCGCTTCGTCGAGACTCCACCCCACAAAACGGTAGCCCTCGCCCGCCACGGCCTGCAGCGTAACGTTATCACCCGAAGAATACGTGCCCGTACCGAGCACCCTACAACCGCGCGCGCCCGCCTTACCGGAAACAACAGCCTTCGCAGAAACCGACACCTCGTAAGGGTCGGCAAAGCGCGCCTCAAGACTGAGTTCGCCGTTGCTGATATCGCGAATCAGATCCTCATCGATAGTAAACCAGCAATGCGCGTCCTTACTGAAAAGCGTAGCGGGCGCATTACCACTGACACCATTGCTACCAGCGCCCGAATCGCTGTCAACACCATTGCTGCCAGCACCCGAATCGCCGCCAGCTGCAGCTTCGTCGTCTTCGGACTCTACCAAATACCAACCCACGAAGCGCTTGCCACTTGTAGGCTGAGCGTTCAGCTCAACTGTATCGCCGAATTTGTAGGTACCCGCACCCTGCAGCGCGCCTGAAGCATCAGGGTTTGCGCGCAAGCTTACTAAATAGGAATCGGCAGTAAAGAAGGCAACATAGGCGGTATTACCCGAAACATCAACGGTGTATTCAGGCAGTTCACTCACTGTATTGCCTTGAGAATCCTTCCAACAGTCGAACGTATAGCCAGGCTTGGCAACTGCCGAAAGCGTGGTACGGTCGCCATTATTGAAGGTACCAAACCCGCTCGTATAGCCTGCATCTGTAGGGGACGCAATGGCGCTCACCACGTACGGGTCTGAGCCAAACACGGCAGTCAGGGCAGCGTCGCCGCGAACCGTAAAGGTATAGGTTGCATTCGTGCTTACGCATACACCTTCGGAATACCATCCAACAAAGGAAGCACTCTCGTTCGGGGTTGCCGTAACCGTTGCCTGTTGGCCTGCTGCATAAGTGCCTGCACCTTCAACCGTACCAAAGCCCTCTGCCGCGTTAACAGCAACCGTAAACTGCTTTGCCTCGAAAACCGCACGGATTTCCGCGTTCGCCCAAGGAACGAACCGATATTCCGCATCAGTGCTTACCGTTGCGCCCGTTTCGTCCACCCATCGCTTGAACACATAGCCTTCGTTGGCGTAAGCAACAAGCTGTGCAGATCGTCCCGCGCCAATAGCCCCAGCGCCTTCAACCCTTCCAGCGGCCGCGTCTTCAACCAAGGTGCCCGTTGCATCGGCAACAACAGCACTTGCTTCAACGGTAAAATCCTGCTGTTTGAAGCGTGCAACATGAACATGGCTGCGCCCTTCCTTGCAGGTGAACTCAGCGTCTCCCGATACCAATTCATCGCCCACATACCAGCCCTCAAACACATAGCCAGGCGCGGCGGTTGCTTTCAACCGCACATCGGAGCCGCGATCGGCGAACAAGCGGCTTGCCGTAACCGTGCCGCCCTCTGCTGGGCTTGCCACAGGCAGGCACGCCACATCAAGGGGCTTGAAGGCAGCAACGATTGAACATTTTCCCGAAATGGGCGATTCTTCAGCGGAAAGCGTGCATTCCCTTTCCGTGCTTACCAGCAGCCCGTTTCTGTACCAACCCCAAAAAAGGAAACCAGGATTCGACTCGGCGGTAAGATGAAGCGTCTCGTCCAAAGCATACTTGTCGGTATCAGGCTTCACTTCTTCGCCATTGCAGGTTACCTTGCCGCCCCAATACGCATCAGCCGTGATAATAACGTCAGGGCCCTTCTTGAACACAGCCGTGTACGTTTCGTCCTTTGTCACGCATACGCGCAGCTCAGCCTCGGGATAGCGCTTCCCAGAAGTATCTTCCCAATAGGCGAACCAGTACTTGTCGTTGGGCGTTGCCTTTATGGTAACGTGGCGGCCGTAGGGTAGTTCGACCGACCCCATACCGGGATATCCCACGATCTCGACTTCACCGTGAGGATTTATACCAGGGAGCAAGCCATCGATTTTAACACCGACCTCATATTTCTTCGCTACGTACACCGCACGAACAACGGTGTCGCCATCGGGAACAAACTCAAGATGCGCCTCATCAGTGCCCATAAGCACGTCTGATTCGCCGCGATACCAGCCCTTGAAGGTGTAGGCATCGCGTACGCTTTCATCCAGGCTTAAGGAAAGCACGATCGGCTTGCCCACAACGCATTTCCCATCACCGACGATGGTACACTTGCCCGCCAAGGCGCTTGCGGGTTCAACCTCTACGCTAACCGTGCAGGTACGATTGAACTTGGCCACCAGATGCCTATCCGTTTCAGCAACGAAGGAATAGGTAGGGGTTTTCGAAATCTCGACAGCACCTTCAAACCACCCAACGAATTCATACCCTTCCCCCGGGGTAGCAACCACCGTAGCCTGTTCGCCGGGTCGCACTATCTGCCTGTCAGGCGCAGAATTGCAACCAGTCACATCATCGGCTGCACTACCCTCAACATCAATGGCGGTGGTGATGGTCGCGTCCTTCTCGAACTCGGCAGTCAGCTTCACCACATCGGGCGTAGTATCGGTGATGGCCATCTGCATATGCGGCAGCGTGGAGCGCTCGATACCGTCTTCCTTCCAGCACACAAAGCGATAACCGGGGTTGGCAATGGCGTCAAACTCAGCAATGGTGCCCTCGAAGTGAACGCCCCCGCCTTTTACGATGCCGCCAGCCTCAGGCTGAGCGGTTGCGATAATTTCAGCGGTATGATCACCCTTGGGCTTATCGGGGTCGCGGTCGTGCTTGTGCTTCTCGAAAATCTCCTCGATTTCTTTAAGGGCCTTACCCCCTACTTCTACGAGTTCTTCGATAGTTTCCGCTTCGCCGACTTCAATGATGGCCGGAACCGCGATTGGGTCGACGAACTCGCCGAAGCCACCAGCCGTTGAGGCAACAATCGCCACACCAAGCGCCGTGATCAGGGCAGCCTGCAGCGCCTTAAATGCCTCATCCCCGTCCGACGTAGGGCGAAAATGAGCAGTAAGCTGAGTATCTCCCGTAAGCGTAAAGGTATAGGATCCGCTTTCTGAAACATCCACTCGGTTACCCGCCGCATCGGTAACGTAGTCGAGCACATAGTACGGCTCAGGAATGGCAACCACCGTAACGCTCGAACCAATACCGTAGAGCCCTGTTTTAAGGAACGAGCCTTGGGGGCTGCCGTCTTCCGTGATACCGTCAACATCAAGCACAACGCTTGCCTGTTGTGCGCAATACCACGGAGTTATCTCAACCTGCGCTTGACCGTTAGAAGGAACCACATAGTCGCAGGTCAGGCTGTCGCTGATTAAGCTTTCGTTACCGCTTTCCCCTTCGTACCAGCCACGGAACTGAGCGTTGTCGGTGGTAGCGGAAAGTGCAACTACCTCTCCTGCTCTACGGTAGCAATTGCCCGTGGTAGGCGTTACATGAGCATAATTCTCCGAAGCATCGGTCGACTTCGCCGGGTTTACGCGCACGGCGACATCCTTCAAGACAAAACGCGCCTCGACGCTCATATTCATATCCGGCTTGAACACGCACACGCGCCGCTCGCTCAAGCATGCGCCCGTTTCCTTGTCATACCAGCCCACGAACTCGATGTCGTCATCGAGCATGCCGAGCCGTTCGGCGTCGAGCGCGACGAATTGACCGGCGAAAAGGAACCTCGAACCCGAAACGTTCGGGACCTCAACGCCCTCCATAAGCGCTCTCCCGCCTAAGTCAATCGTCTGCGAGTAATCGACATTCACTGCAACTACCGGGTCAATAGGCTTGCCAGGGTCGGGGTCAGGCTGCTCCTTTTCCCTGAGGATAGCAATGGGATCGCCCTTTCCCTCAACGGTATACGAAACGGTCGCGGAGCCCTCGCTCCCAACGATTCGGTAAGCGCCATCTGAATAGGCCCAATAATCGATTGACCATTTCGAGGAATCGTAGTTGCACGTGATCGTTACCTCTTTGCCGGGATATGTGGCGAACGTTTCTCCATAATTACAGTTATCGGCAACGATAGAGAACGTCACGTTTTCGACTTCGTTCCCATCCGCGAGATTAAGCCGCGCCTTCGGGGAAACCACGATCTCGTCGGCGAACACGGCAGTGAGCACGATGGAACGCTCGACGGAAAACTCGTACGTTTTCTTCTCGGAAAGAACGTTGCCCTTCTCATCAGCCCAATAAGCGAAGAGCCTGCCGTCGAGCGTCGTTTCGGCGCTCACCGTGCACGTATCGCCCAAAGCAAACTGGCCGCCGCCCGTTGCCGTTTCTCCCAGCTGAGCGGTCGGGCTCTCCACGTACACGGAAAACGCCGTGTTCCCCTCTTCTTGTAAAATACCTGATGAATAGGCGTTAAGAAGATAGTCGCCGTCGTTGTAGGTCACGCGCACGGGAGCGCCGTCGTCGGACGACTGGAAAACCGACCCGTTATCGGGGCTGAAAGAGAAGAATTGACTAAACGCATAATTGCTCGCGAGGTCGGCGTAGTCGAAAGTGTGCTGCGTACCATCATAGTTGAACTTGACTTGCATGCCACCAAGGGAAACTACGTCCCCTTTTTGGTATACAAGCCTGTTTGGATCGCTTACAACGCTGATAGACAAATAGTTCGAAGCATCGTAGGGCAAGTCGTAATTACACGCCTCCCAATCACGTTTGACTTCGCTATTTTGATACAAATCGAGCGAACGTGTAGGAACGAGAACTTTTATAAAGCCGTTCGGAAACGTCTGGGAATCGACAAGCACCGCATGGTCACACTGGAAATATACGAAGCTGAGTTTGGTTTCGGCGAACGCTTCCTGTGGGATCTGGGTTATTTTCGACCCTTTTGGCAGAACAAGGCCACCGCTCATATCGGTATTTTTGAAGCAGCTTTCACCTATGCTTGAAACGGTCGTATTCGTTTCAAGGCCCGTAAGGCGCAGACTTTTGCAGTCCTTAAACGCACAATTTCCGATAGTGGCGATTCGTTCATTCGTCCCTAGGCCCGTATCGATCAAATGATCGCACCCAACAAAAGCGTATTCATTAATGGCGGTTACCGACGTATTGGCGCCTAATCCTGTATCGGTAAGGCCATAGCAATAAGCAAAGGCCTCAGTCCCTATCGACTGAATGGTCGTGTTTTTGTCCAGACCCGTTTCAATAAGGTCATAGCACTGGCTAAAAACACCGTCGGGAAGTGAGGTAAGACCCTGTATTTTATCTAAGCTGGTGGTGGTGAGACCGCAACACGAAAAGCAACCGTAACCCATTGCCTGAATAGTAACGGGTTCGTTAAGGGTAAGGCTGGTTAGGCTAACACAGGTACCGAACGCCAATTCACCAAGATACCCAATGCTCATTCCCGAAAAGTCAACCAAAGCTAGATTACGGCAGTCATGGAAGGCGGAATCGTCAATCGAGTCAAGCGTTTTGCCCTCGAAGCGCACCGATTTCAGGTTATGGCAACTGGCAAATTGGAGATAACGAATAGAAGTAACCTCAGAATCTACGATGAGGTTAGCAACATAACACGGCTCAACAGGGGTCGCACCTTCTAGCGACTGCTTGAGCGCTCCCGATTCGTCGCATTCATAAAGGTTACCGTCTGCCATAAGCTTGGCGTATTCGCGCACGTAATCAATCGAAGACGAGCTCGATGTTGAGCTGCTGGCAGCGTCGCTGGAGGTAGCGGTAGATTCACTGGCGCCCACTTTGTCGGCGGAGTCATTTTCCCCTACGGAGTTTTCGAAATCGGACCCGGAAGCGCCAGCACCCGCATCAGCGCTCTCGGCAGTATGAACGCCGGGCTCTTCAGCAAATGACGACGAAGGAGCGATAGGAATAAACGACACTACCAGCGCAAAACTCAGCAACACGCGTAAGGCAATATCAAAAATGCGAGCACTTTTCTTCACAGGATTCACTTCCAATCGCAGAAAAACGCAGGTTCAGGTGTATGTAAACAGTATGGTGAAAGTATACAGGAATCACCCATAATCTCCCACGCTTGAGTCAAACGCGAATACACTCGCACTACCAAAGAGGAACGCCAAGCGCTTCTATTTTGTCGCTATCAAACCCAGATACGACTCGGTAAACGAAAGACACCCGCCCCATTGCGCAAAACCAGTGCGAGTCTAAAGCCGTAGCCACCAAACACGAGTGCACTCGCAGCATCGAAAAAGTGCAGCAATACCGCTATCCACGCGCGATGTGACGGGGATACCACTTCTGAAACCACGCGGTAAAAACGCCCATCAACGCAGGCAGGACCGAATTGATGGCGCCGACAAGGCTGGCCGCATCCGTCTGCATAATGAAATACGTCCAGATGGGCGTAACCAGATAAAGCACTCCCCATGCCGCGGTAAGGATGCGGTTCGTTCTCATGAAGATCGGATTACGCAACGCCGCTTGGCCGTTGTAGTTGTTTTTAGAGTAATGCGCGGTTAACGGCACTTTCGCAAAGCAGGTAGCCGTCCACATCACCCCGAACAAGAAGTACGACATCGGGATTATCAGGGCAGGCGATGCTCCCGCCAGCAACGCAACGGAACATGCACCTACTCCTAAATCAGAAATCTGGTCATACAACGTAGCCTTTGTCCGATGCATCAAAACAGGCAACAGCACACATACCGCCACACTGATCAGGCTACCCCAGAAGCTATCGATGGCTGCTGCAATCCAGAACACAATCCAAGGAATCAAGAGGAGCAGCATGTTGGTTTTTGGCTCGCTGGCGTTTTTGCCACCGTCCGCACCTTTGTCGTTAGCGGACCTGCTCACACCCGACTCGCTTTCGCCCGTATTCGCACCCGAACTCGTAGCCAAGCCGAAATACTCATCCCAGTGCATCATCAGGTCGAAATCGCCCTCCACGGAGTACAGATGCTTCATGAGCGCTTCATCTCCAGCAATCTCGCCGCTTGCAATTGAGCGCCAAACATCAAAGGGCGTGTTGATGCGTATGGTGCACTCTGCGTCGAAACCTTCTGCGGGCTCTTCCTCAACCCGGCTCCCCTTCGCCCCAAGGGTAATGCGATAGACCTTGCCGATGTCGGTATAGTTCATGTCGAGTAGAACATCGTGCCCCGGCCAAGCCTCTTTGCAGTAAAGGGCCGCCATCTGCCGGGTGAACACCAAGCTAGGATCTTCCTTCTCCCCTGATTCGCCCACACCCCAGCTGGCATCTGCCATTGTCTCAAATACGTCGCGCGGGAATAGGTTCTGGTCGAGCTTGCTGCGAGTTTCTCCCGTAATGCCGCCAGAAACGAATTCCTCACCCGCTTTCTTTACCCAAGAAAGGTACTCGTCGGTGCGCTCCGAAAGCTCTTTCACCCTGAAAAGCTCACCTTGGCCGCAGAAAAGCGCGGTATAGCTACCCTTTCCACACAGTCGGTCGTACAAGCTAGTAACGCAGTCGTAGTTGCCCTTCGCGGTATAGAAACCACACGTAGAAATAACTACGGTGCGTTTGCCGCTCATGTCGTAGCGAGAAGGATGCCCGCCGCTTTCCGTTTCTGTACTCATGAACGGAAGAGACATAGGAAGCTGACGGTCGATGAGGGTTTTCAGTGAACCGGGCAACCCAAAGTAATACAGAGGGAAGCTCCAAACAACAACATCGGCCCACAAGATTTTATCGATAACCCCCTGCATGTCGTCGTGAATGCAGCAGGTACCCGGCGTCTTGCTCCAACAGGAAAAACATCCCAGACAAGGCTTGATGGTAAGCGAACTGATGCTGAGGGTTTCGACCGTCGGTGCCTGCCCGTGGGTGCATTCTTCCTGCGTAGCAATTCCCTGCAAGAATGCGCTCGTCAAACGCCAAGTATTGCTTCGTTTGCCCTTGGGGCTACCATTGATTGCCAGGATGTTCATTGGGCGCTCCTCAATTCGGCGGCGCATTGTTCAGCCCAGTCGATGTGCATCTGAAGGCTCCTTCTGCCAAAATCGGCGGTCATGTTCCAGTAGAGGCTATGATCTTGCAAGCCTAATTCGTCTTCAAAATAGTTGATACTCTGATCAATCTCAGAAAAGGCAGCAAGCTGTTCGCGGCATGCCTTCACAATGCCTTCGAAATATGCCACGTTTTCTTCCCTACTCCGGTTCCCCAAGAAGAACACCTGCATCAATAAGGGCACGCGTGTAGCTCCTGCAGCGCAGTCAGAGGAAAGCCAGCTCAGAAGTTCGGTGCGACCGCTTTCTGTGATGGAGCAGACGTTCTTATTGGGTTTTTCGCTTTGCTCGACGGTGGTGATGGTTATCCATCCATTTTTTTCGAGGGTGCGTAACTCACGGTAAATCTGACTGCTTTGAGCCTGCCAAAAAAAATTTAGAGACTTGTTAAAAACTTCCCTGATCTCGTAACCAGTCATGTCGCCGTAATTCAGAAGGCCAAGTATTCCATGTTTTAACATCGCTCTCTCCATGTTAAGGCTATTCCACTTGTATATTAAGATTATAGACCACTAATGGAATATACCAAAACACAAAAATGTAATAATTTGGTAAAGCCAGGATTCAGACGCATGAACAGCTTTGCGATGCGATATCAAACTTGCTTTATGCCAAACGCAATGATCTACCCCGCGATTTCGTCAAGCTGCCTCTAACGAGCGACCTCCGACGTGACAGGCCGGTGCTCTAACCAACTGAACGAAGTTAATCCTTAGAAGAAGTATTTACCTTTGATGGGGAGGTTCGATTCACCCTATTCAAAATCTTCCAATAATGAGGAACAAAGGAACATACAAGAAGCGATATTGGGACATGGGTTCATTCCACTCAATGGGTATCTATGGCACTCTTTCATAAGGAGCATAAGGAGCGCATAACCTTGATGACACATGTGAGAAAGGGCACGAATATGAATAGCGATGTTAAGAAAAGCGTTGATGCGAAAACGCAGTATTTTAATGAATACCTCGTCGTGCCTGATGGCCTAAGACCTGAAGTAGATGCATTCTGCAGCGAGGTAGTCTCGCTTGGTGAAGAGTGCGCAGATTTCGATACCTTCGAGAATCGCTTCGCGTCTGAAGGGCTTTCAGAAAAGTTTGTGGCACTCATCTGCCAATGCACCCAGAAAGCCTCCCCGCAAACAAAAGAACAACGGCGGGAATCACTCAAAACCGCCAAAACCATGATGTACGAAAATCGAAAAGATGCAGCAGAATACCTTGCAGATTCAGTACTAACAACTGCTAGAGTTGAGGCCGAGGGTCACATTCTCAAGGAAAATAGAGAGCGAATGATCAAAGAGGACACTATGGGTGACTACACAAGAACAAAGAATGCGATAGAAGATGGTGTCGGCCTCTTCGGGTTCCTATTGAATAAGTTCAGGAAGTAGCAAGGCCAAAAATGGCAAAACCTACGTTGCCTCCTAGTAAGCGAAGCGGCTCCACTCTACCCCTCGTACGCTTCATCAACCAGCCAGCAAGTCTTCCCGTCGGTAAGAATGGTGCGCGAAGCACGAGAAACAGTTGCAATTCGCTTGATACTATCGGTGCAGGCTTGGGCTTCGTCCCTAGTGCTCGCTTCAGCTGAACGTAAATCTGACTGCATTCCTATCTTAGATACAAGAAGATTCTGTTTAGCAGCAGCACGAGGAGTCATCAAGATCAAACCCTTCAAACGCCCCTTGCCCGACCCCTTTGGAAGGGCAATAGGCGCGCCCTTTATCGCACCAATTCTGATCTCCAAAACCCAGCTACCGTTGCGCGTTTCTTAAGGAACCCCTGCGATTTCTCGAGGATGCGTTCCTGCTCAATCAGAGAACTCCTTTCGTCGGTTGCGCCATCGTAATACATACGGGTAACGGCAAGCGCAGATAGCGCACGAAGGCTCAACCCAAACTAATCCTCGTAAGAATGAAGCTCGTCCACTATCAGCTGAAGCTCTTTCTGACTCACTTTCGCATCCCTGGCCTTCCCTTCAAGGGCGCCCAGCTGCAAAGTAGCCCAATCAACAACCGCCCCGACATCGTTGTAGCAACGTTCAATTTCGTTGCGTGCCGCGCGCAGCGCATCGGGCTTCTGTCGGTAGTCGTCATAGAGCCTTGAATACGTTTTGGCAATGTCCAAGGCATTCATGAGCTTAGTCTTCTGCTCGTCGGCAATCATCGAAACAACCTTGTTGAGCTTCTCGTCAATGCTGTGGAGGCTATCGCTGATCTCGGTCATATAGCCTGGCCAACCACCATCGCAGCAGCGGCAATCGCCACATGGGCACTTGACGGTGACGTAACGTCACGCGCGATAATAGGTTGCTAAACTACTTTGCGATTCCACGTGTGAGAGGAGCACGGCATGCCTGCATACAAAGATGATCTGATGACAGTTGGCGAACTCGCCCGGCGCGTGGGCGTGACCGTGCGCACCATCCAGTACTACGACCAAAAGGGTCTGCTGCACCCCAGCTCCAAAAGCGAGCAAAACCAGCGCCTCTATTCGACCGACGACGAGGAGCGCCTCTATCGCATCCTCACCCTCAAGTTCCTCGGCTTCTCGCTCGCGCAGATCAAGGAAGCAGAGGGCATCGACGACTGCCAGAAGCTCTCCGGCGCGCTTGACCATCGCATGTGCGAGCTGGAACGCGAGAGCATGGAGATCCTGCGTAACATCAACACCATCAGCAACCTCAAAGAGCACCTGGCTGCGAGCGAGAGCGTGCGGTGGAGCGACTTCGCCCAAGCCATCAGCGATATGCAGAACCGTGAAGACGTGCTGTGGATGGCCATCAACGGGGAGGGCTGCGACGAGAGCAGCGTCCCAGAGCTCACCCACGAGGCGGTCGACCGCTGGCACGAGCTCATGGGCGATACTATCGAGGCCATGCACGACGGCGTGCAGCCCCGAGGCGAGCGCGGCCGCGAGCTGGCAGCGCGCTTCGAGCGCCTCGGCGGTATGTCCAGCGCCCTGACCGGCCTCAAGCGCCTCGCCAACCAGCGTACACAAGGCCCCAAGAAGTACGGTCGAGACTTCTACGCGGGCATCCAACGCAGAACGCTCAGCTTCCTCAAAGACGCGCTCGAGGCGCTGCACGAGCAGGCGTGACGCGCGACCCACTCACACTTGCGCAAGGCGTTCCATTCGGAATGCGCCGCCGACCCATCCGCACCCCCCAAGAACCGTTAGCAGAAGTACGACGGGCTCGACGCACACGACGATCTTCGTCCCCAACGAGGAGACCAAAGCCAAACGTAACCAGACTTGCTGGGTGGGGCAAGCACCCAGGTTAGCTACCTGCGGCCTTGCCTGTTATTGCAAGTTAGCATCACGTTGAACATATAAGATTCTTCGACTCCGGCTCTGTAGGTCTCCGCTCACAATGCCAAGTTATTCCTGTCAATGAAAAACCAGGCGCCAAACAGGGCGCCCGACCAGATCACGGCCTTGATCGGCATGCCGCGCCGCTCGCCAACTTTTTCTCGTGCAGCACTTGACCATGACGCAGCGTCGCCCGTTAACATCCTCACTCGGTTTCGAGAGAGGAAAGACGATGATCGTTTCATGGATGACGACCAACAAGTGCAACCTCAAGTGCGAGCACTGCTATCAGGACGCAGCGGACTGCGACAGCCGCGAGCTAACAACGGTCGAGGGCAAGGCGATGATCGAGCAGATCGCGCGCGCCGGCTTCAAAATCATGATTTTCAGCGGCGGTGAGCCGCTCATGCGCGATGACATTTTCGAGCTCGTGGCGCACGCCGCGGCCCAGGGTCTGCGCCCTGTGTTCGGCAGCAACGGCACGCTGATCACCGATGAGGTCGCGCGCAAACTCAAGGAGGCCGGTGCGTGCTCCATGGGCATCAGCATCGACAGCCTCGACGCGGCAAAGCACGATGCCTTCCGCGGCGTTGCGGGCGCCCACGCAGACACCCTCGCGGGCATCGAGGCATGCAAGCGCGCGGGCCTCAACTTCCAGATCCACACCACCGTGGTCAACTGGAACCGCGACGAGATCTGCGACATCACGGACTTTGCACAAAGCATCGGCGCTGTCAACCACTCGATCTTCTTTCTCATCCCCGTGGGGCGCGGCAAGTACATCGAGGAGACGAGCCTCAAGGTACTCGAGAACGAAGCGCTGCTCCAAGACATCATGCGCAAGGCCGCAGACGTCGACATCGACGTCAAACCCACCTGCGCGCCGCAGTTCACGCGCGTCGCCGACCAGCTCGGCATCCCAACCCGCTACACACGCGGCTGCCTGGCCGGCCTCACCTACTGCGTTATCGGTAGCGAGGGCATCGTGCGCCCATGCGCGTACATGACCGAGAACGCCGGCGATGTGCGCGAACAACCCTTCGATGAGATCTGGACAACGAGCCCCGTGTTCGAGCGCCTGCGCACGCAGGCTTACGGCGGCAACTGCGGCGAGTGCGAGCACAAGAAGCATTGCGGCGGCTGTAGGGCGCGCGCGGCGTACTACCACGACGGCGACTACATGGCACAAGACGACTACTGCTCCTACGGGCAGAAGCTCGGCTGCATGGGCGCCTAGACTCTGGCGGCAACAGCCCGCTGCTCGGCAGCGACACGAGACCGGCGAGCAATCAATCGACGAAAACCAGCGGCGCCACATTCGGCAGCCGCACCAACGAGACAAGGAAAATCGTATGAAGAGAATCGCAACAAAGACCTGCGCATGCATGTGTGCACTAGTCCTGGCGACAAGCGGGAGCGCGATGGTCGGATGCTCTGGCAACAGCTCCAGCAACGACGGCGCGCAGCAGGGCGCGACAAGCCAGGAGGTCGGCTACACCTTCACGGACGATCTAGGCAACCAGGTAACCGTGAGCTCCCACGAGCGCGTCGTAGCGGGCATGGGCAGCTTTGCGAACATCTGGGAGCTTGCCGGCGGCACGCTCGTCGGCGCGTCCAGCGATGCATTTTCCGATTACCACATCGAATCCAAGGCGGAAAAGGTCGGCGATTTCTCTTCTCTCAACGCGGAGTCTATCATCGCCCTCGACCCTGACTTCGTCATCCTGACTGGTACAAACTCCGGCCGCGGCGGCGGCGTCGCACAGACCGACCTCAAGGACACCCTGCAGGCGGCGGGCATCGCCGTGGCGTACTTCAACGTGACCACCTTCGACGACTACCTGCGCATGCTCAAAACCTGCTGCGATATCACCGGCGACACCAAGGCATACGAAGAAAACGGCACTAACGTCGCCGAAAGCATTGCCGCCATCAAGAAGAAGGCCGAGGGCAAGAGCGCCGGCAGCGTCGCGGTGCTGACCACGTACTCCGGCGGCACTCGCGTCCAGGCGTCCTCGACCCAGACCGGTACCATGCTCGCCGAGCTAGGCGCGAGCAACATCACCGACGCCGACAAGAGCCTGCTGTCCGACTACAGCCTGGAGTCCCTGGTCAAGGCCGACCCCGATTTCATCTTCCTGCTGCCGATGGGCGACTCCGACGAGGCAGCGCAAAAGGCCCTCAAAGACCAGACCACGGCCAACCCGGCTTGGAAAGAGCTCACCGCTGTCAAGAAGGGCCGCGTCATCACGCTCGACCCCAAGCTGTTCCTCTACAAACCCAACAACAACTGGGATGACGCGTACGAGGAACTGTACGAGGCCCTCTACGAGGACCAACACGAGCAGAAGTAGCACCTGATCTTGAAGGAGATACAGACAACAAGCTTACACGGGGAGCGCAGGCATACTTTGCAGGCAAACGGACGATTCGTGATGGCAATGGTTGCCTCAGCGGTGCTTCTGGGATGCACCGCGGTGCTCGGCATCGTTATCGGCTCGACCTCCGTCGGCATAAATGACGTGCTCGCGCTCGCCTTTGGCGCGGATACCGAGCAGACAGCGGCAAACGTCATCTGGAACATCCGCCTGCCTCGCGTGCTCGCCGCGCTTCTTGCCGGCGCCGCTCTCGCGCAGGCAGGTGCGCTCATCCAAGCTGCGCTCGACAACCCCCTGGCCAGCCCGAACGTAATCGGCGTGAACGCGGGCTCGGGTTTCTTCGTGCTGCTGGCGGCGTGCACGTTCCCCAACGCCTTTGGACTCGCTCCCGTAGCGGCCTTCCTCGGCGCGCTGTGCGTGGCGGGGCTCATCTTTGCTGTGGCGGGCCTTGGGGGCTCGTCACGCCTCACCGTCGTGCTCGCCGGCATGGCGTTCACGTCAATCTTCACTGCAGGCATGAACACGATCCTCATCGTGAATCCGGACGCCTACGTGGGAGCCTCCGGATTCTTGATCGGCGGCCTGTCCGGCGTCAAACTGGACGAGCTCATCGTCCCCAGCTGCGCGATCTGCGCGGTGCTGGTGCTCGGCCTGTTGCAGGGCACGCAGCTCAACCTGCTCTCGCTGGGCGAGCATCAGGCACACTCCCTGGGCCTTAATGTCCGACGCACGCGCCTTGTCGCGCTGGTGTCTGCCGCCGCACTTGCGGGTTGCGCAGTGAGCTTTGCAGGTCTCATAGGATTCGTGGGGCTCATCGTCCCGCACGCAGTCCGCACGCTGGTGGGCCACGACAACCGCCGCGTCCTTGCGATGGCGCCGCTGCTGGGCGGGCTGCTGGTGTGCCTGTGCGATCTGCTCGCCCGCACGTTGTTCTCCCCATATGAGATTCCCGTCGGCATTGTCTTGTCGCTACTAGGCGGGCCATTCTTCGTCTACCTGATCTTGCGCTGCGGGAAGGGAGGCCTCAATGGCTAGCGTACAGCTGAGCGACGTGTCCTTTGGCTACGGCGAGCGTGCCTTGTTCAGCAAGCTGACCCTCGAGCTCGCTGAAGGCAAGGTAACGAGCATCATCGGCCCCAACGGCTGCGGCAAATCATCGCTGCTTAAGCTTGCAAGCGGCATCTGCAAGCCCTGGAAGGGCAGCATCGGCGTGTTGGGGCGCGACGTCAGCGCGCTCTCCTCCAAAGAGCGCGCGCGTCTGTTAAGTTTATTGACGCAAGAGCACGCCGCACCGCCCATGAGCGTGCGGCGATTGGTGGCCTGTGGTAGGTACCCGCATCACGGGATACTCGCAACGATGGATGCTGCCGATTGCGAAGCAGTGGAGCGGGCACTTGAGGCGTGCAGGCTGGCAGACCTTGCCGAGCGCCCGACAGCTGAGCTTTCCGGCGGCCAGCGGCAACGCACCTTCATCGCCATGGTCCTGGCGCAAGACACGCCCATTGTGCTCTTCGACGAGCCGACCTCGTTTCTCGACGTGTCCGCGTGCTACGAGGTAATGGAGCTGATGCGCTCGCTCAAAGAGGAACATGGCAAAACCGTCGTCGCGGTGATCCACGACATCGATTTGGCGCTCAGGTACTCCGACGAGGTATGCGTCATGCGCGATGGCAAGCTACTAGCCCAAGGAGCGCCGCAAGAGGCCGAAGTACTAGCGGCAGTCGAAGACGCCTTCGACGTACGCATTGAGCTGCTTCACGGCGAGCTGGGAAGCTTGTACGCGCTGTGGCGGCGCCAGCAGCGCTGAGGATCGCAAGCCGAAGGCAAGCTGTCAGGGCGCGCGTGGACACGGCCACGACGCCTCTCATCTGTTGGGACCCGCCTGTCTGCTGCCTCGACGAAGTCCACGGTGGCGGAAGCCTCGGAGAACAATGTAGCCTATGCGCTGGTTCTGTTCGAAGCCGCATGCTATACACTCAATCGGCTGCTGGGCGAAAGCTCCATTTGCGGTTGGATCACCGCCGCGATGGCAATCATCGTCCTTTACTTGGAGACGCTGCCTGAGGGCGTGGCCCGACTGCAAGCGTTAACAACCATTCAGCTAGAACTAGGGTTGCTGTTCATCATACTGGGCGCAACAGGCTTATCGAAAAAACTTAATACGCTAATACCTGCAGCCCTTAAAGGCGGTATCGTTCTTGGCGCGGGCATCAACTCCGTTGCAGCCCGTTTGAAGGAAGGCGGAACCGTCGACACCGCAACCATCGGCTGCCTTGTTGGACTTACCGTTGTATATCTGTTCATGTTCAGCCAGCGCATCCGCGAACATATGGCAACTAATAAGCTCTTGAGCCTTCTTGGCAATTATAGCTTCCTGTAGGCAGTCCTTATCCTCTTCGTGGTTGGTGGCCTTACCGGCGACTTCATTACCGTCCAGGAGCTTGGCTTCGCCGCCTTTCGCGAAGATGAGCACATCGAATTCGACGCTAACCGCACTAACGTCATCTGCGGCATACGTAACGTTATTCTTTCGCTGTGCGCTCCCTACCCTGCACTCGCTGGCCCGCTGAGCCCTCCGTACTGCATCGCAACGTATGCTCGTTATCACCAGGGCGGACGCGAGGCGATGGACTCAATCTACGATGGCTCCGCCACCAACCTGATCTTCGCAGTTCTTAGCCTGTTCGTCTACCCGCTGTATGAAGCTTCGCTTGCAGCATCAGGTACACTTCTCGTAGCTATCATGGTTATCCAGGGCTTCGTATGCGCCCAAATCGACTGCAACATGCTGCGAGACGATATGGACAAGGGCCTTGCCGGCATGGGTGCTGGCCTGGTTGTTGCCCGTGGTGCCGCAGTTGCCTTGCCTGCTTCGATCATCCTGTACCTGCTCTTGTGCAACAACAAGAAAATCAAAGAAGACTACCGCCTGAATAAGGAAATTCAAAGTCAAGAAGACGAGGAAACCGAACGCCAGCTGGCAATTCTCGAAGCAAGGATGCGCGGTGGCAAAGCCGAAGATGGCATGCCTGTCGAACCCATGAAAAAGGAATGAGGTAACCGCCGAAACCTATACACAAGGCATTGGAAATTACCCTTCGCAGGGATCCTGCATCGCAGCTAGCTGGACATGCAGATTAAACCGATAGCAACATTTCAGCCAAGGACTGGCTTTGGAATTCTGAATTTCCTCCCATTTCTCGTGTCCAAGAAATGGGAGGCAATCACGGTAGGAAACCGTCAGTCTCACGCTCGGTGTGCCGTCCCCTATGCGCTACTTACGCTCGGTGCGCCGTGCGCGTGCCCCACGGCGGCGGCTGACCGTTGCAGCGAAGCCGGCGCCCGCTGCAACGATAGCAGCTAGCATCGCTTGCAGGAATGTCCAGTCGCCCGTCTTGGAGAGGAAGGCATCGCTGCCATCCTGGTTGTCGAGGATTGGAGCGGCATCGTCGGTAACGGAAATGTACGCGGTACCATCTTCGCCGTTTTCGATAGTCACCTTCGAAGAGGCGCCCAGAGAGTCGCCGTCGAGTTTAACGGTACCATCGGCATAGACGACAAGTGTTACTGGGTCGATCGCCACATAACCTTCCGGTGCCTGCGTTTCCGTCAAAACATATTTATTGCCTTCTGCAGAGCCGACAAGCTGCATGCACTTGAACGCCACGCCATCGCTGTTGGAAGTAAACGTCTTGGTGGCAGAGCCATCGGGGAACGCGCCAGAAAGGGCGAACTGGGCGCCTTCCAATGCTGCACCCTGCTTATTCTGCTTGTTCAGGCTTACCTTCAGCGGCACATCGGCGCAGGTAATGCCAATTTCACCTTGATCATCGGAAAGCGTCCATTCCTCAGGAGCGGTGGAGCGCTGAACGAGGCAAATGGAGCCATCATCGTTTACTGCAAAGCGAAGCGTATCCTGCACAAGCTCGTAGCCCGCGGGCGCTTTCACCTCGGTAAGAAGGTAGCTCTCGCCTGCGACAAGGCCCTCTATCGAAGACGCCTGGCTGAACTCGCCCACTGTTTCACCGCCAAGGATCTGCGCCTCGACATCAGCTATGCGCAAGTTGCCCTGGCCGTTCACGACGATGCGCTTCTTCCCTGGCGCTATCTGTCCAGAGCCCTGGGCAAAGCTGCCCTCAAGGTCGAATTCGGCACCGGCAAGTGCCTGGCCGCCCTCGGCGGATACCTTGGAAAGCATCACGCTGGTAGGCTCGTCAACGGCAGTTATCTGCGCAATGCCTCGGTATCTTCCGACACGGTCCAACCCTGCGCACCGGCATCCGCATCAAGGGCATTACCCTCAGCATCCACCGCCACAAGCGTGCCGTCCGTCTTCACCATCACGTTCAGCGGTTCGGCGATAAGCTTGTAGCCCAGCGGCGCGCGCGTCTCGGAAATCTTATAGATGTTGCCGGCAACCAACAGAGACGACCAGCCCTCAGTCCATCCGTCGATACCCACCGTCATGACATCGGTGGATTCCTCCATGCTGCCTGCGAAGACGCCCGTCACCGCGAACTCAGCGCCCGCCATGAAGCCAGGATCAGCCGATTCGGCTTCTTTGCCACCGATTGCGCGACCCTGCTTAAGGATACGGAACTCAATTGCCTTGTCGGCAGCAACGATTGATGCGGAGCCACTCTCTACAGACCAACCCCACGCCTCGCCGGCAGGAACCACAGCGCCGTCGTTGCCCATGGCAAATACGAAGGATTGCGTATTCAGTTCGTATCCTTCGGGGGCGCGAGTCTCGGTAAGGGTATACTCCTCGCCTGCGACAAGGCCTCGGATAGCGTCAAGGCCCTCGCCATTGGCAACGGCAGAAGCGCCCGAAACGGTAAGCTTGCCGTCAGCACCCACGATCACCTTGGCAGCGTCGTTGCCCATGCGCTCGACTGAGCCACCCTGACCATCGCTGAATGCGCCCTCAAGCGTGAACTCGGCACCGCAAAGCGCCTCGCTTGAGTCGATGTCCACCTTGGACAGGGATACCTCGGTAATGGTGTCGGTGGCGGTAACCACTGCCACACCGCCTTCCGCAGAAACCGCGAAGCCCTCAGGGGCTTGGCCTGCGACGGCAAGGGTGCCGTCGCCGTTCACCGTGAAGGAAAGCATGCCTTCAATGAGCTTGTAACCGGCAGGCGCTTTTTCCTCTTCAAGGGTGTACGTGCCGCCCACAACCAGCTGCGCATCGAGCGAGGTTTTACCGTTCGCTCCTGTAACCAGGGTCTTTGTTCCAGTGGTTCCGTCGGCAAAGATACTGCCCTCTGCCGGTGTCACGCTGAACCCAGCGCCCTGCATGGCGGATGTATCGGCGCCTTCTGCCTGCTTTGCCACCGCCATGGAAACAGGATCATCGGTCGCGACAATGAGCGCAGCTCCGTTCTCGGAGTCGCTGCGATCATCGATCTTCCAGCCCACAGGCACTTCGCCTACAACGGTTACGGAACCATCAGTAGAAACCTTAATCTTGAGCGCATTCGAAAGAAGCTTGTAGCCAGCAGGCGCCTTGGTCTCGGTGATGGTGTATTCCTGACCCGCCTTGAGTATCGAGGAGAGCGTCTCAGTAAAGCCGTCACCGTTGGTGGTAAGGGTTTCTACCTTCAATTCTGTCTCTCCTGCGAACACGCCCTCGATCTGGAACTCGGCACCGTTCATGGCGCTGTCGCCTGCACCGTCAGAAGCCACCTTCTTGATGGCAACCTCGATAGGATCGTCGGTGGCAGAAACGGTGATGTTGCCTTCACCCGTCACAGCATAGCCCGCAACGGCTTCGCCCTTCGCTACGATGGATCCATCGGTTGACACCGTGAACACGAAGTCTGCCGCATTGAGCGCATAGCCCTCAGGGGCAACCATTTCCTTCAGCGTGTACTCCGTTGAACCATCGGCAACGAGCAGCGCGCGATCAAGCTCTGCCATGCCGTTGCTGTCAGTGGTAAGCGTGCGTTGGGAGGAGCCATCGGCAAAAGCACCCGTCAGCTGGTACGTTGCACCCGGAAGCCTACAAAGCCCATCGATTGCCGAGCTCTTCTGGATGTACATCTTGGTAGGGCTGTTCCACACATCACCCGTGAATACGGTGATGGCGGCAGAACCCGAACCCGTCTTTTCGGACTTGAACGCCGCAGGAACGCTGCCCACTGCCTTTAACTGGCCATCGGATGTCACCTGGACCGTGAGCTTCTGCGCAACACGCGTATAGCCCGCAGGCGCAACAAGCTCCGAGATCTCGTACTTGCCGCCCACCACGAGCTGGCCCGAAAGTTGCGTCTTGCCATCGCCGTCGGTGGCGGCAAGGGCTTTCTCCCCCGTCGTTCCGTCGGCAAATGCAGAGCCATCAACCGGCGTCACGCCAAATACAGCACGCGAAAGCGCATTCTGGCCAGACTCGTCTTTTTTCTCGATGGTAAGCTCAACCGGGTCGTCGACTGCCTTGATGGAAACCTTGCCGTCTTCGATGCCCATCGTGCCATTTTCAAACGAGGTGCCCTCAGCGTTTACTTGATCGATGGTGCCATCGGCATTCACCTTGAAAGAAAGCGCACCCTTGATCTGCTTGTAGCCAGCAGGCGAAGACGCCTCCCACAGCTGGTAGGTGTTGCCCGCGATCAATCCAGACAGGGAATACGAACCGGCGTCCATCGTGAACACGCGCTCAGTTTCGCCTGCTTCCGCGCTGCCGGCAAACACGCCCTTTATGCGGAACGTGGCACCAGAAATTGCGGAATCGACGCTGCTATCGCCCTTGTCGGAGCCGTACTTGGAAAGCGTTACCTCGATGGGGTTATCTACCGCAACGAAATCCAAGTTGTCGCCGTACAGCAGGTACTGACCGTTCGAGATACCCTGATCGTTCGCTCCCCCTTCGTACACTTTGCCGTCGAGTGACACGGTGAACGTGAAGGCTCCCTGGATCAGCTCGTAGCCATCAGGCGCCTTGGTTTCGGTGATGGAATAAGTTTCGCCCGCCACAAAGCGCAGCGAAGAGATATCGTCCACACCCATCCGCTGATAGGTCTTCTGCTCGGCAACGCCGCTTGCGTAGTCATTGGCAAACTTCCCCTCAATAGTGAATTCAGCACCGAAGAGCTGCTGTTCCCCAGTATTGCTTCCCCGCTTGGCCAAACCCAACCGAACGGGAGCATCGGTCTGGGTAATGGTTACCGTATCGCGATTGGCAATGGAGTAGCCAGCGTTGCGATGAGAGTCCTGGCTCGTAGTCGCTGCGCCATTGGTTGCGGTTTGATCCGAAGGACCCGCAACAACCGTGCCGTCGTCCTTGACGGTGAACGTGAATTCAGCGCCGTCCAACACATAACCAGCGGGAGATGCCGTCTCCTTGATGGTGTAGGTTTCGCCACCGATAAGACCTTCCACTTTCACCGCGCCTTTCAAAGCCTGAGTGGTTGCCGTGGTGTAGGTCCTGACATCTTGCTGAGGCTGTCCGTCTGCGCCACGGAACTTGCCCGAGATCTGATACGTTGCGTTGGCAACGTCTATTCCACTGGTGCTCTTCTTGTTAAGGACAACCTCGATAGGCGTATCCTTGGCAACAATCAGCGCACCGCCGTCGGCGATTGTCCAGCCAGCAGGAACTGTGCCCACCGCTTCGACGGTGCCGGCTTCGGTAATCTTGAACTGTCCGGCGGGCAGCTTCACGTATCCCGCAGGCGCTTTAGACTCTTCGATGCTGTAGGTCTCGCCCGCAATGAACAGCCCGCTCGCCACGAATTTGGCCATATCCCCATCGGGGGCAACCGTTTTCTCGGTGCTGCCGTCGCTGAACGTGCCTTTTATCTTGAACTCCGAACCGGCAAGCGGCTTGCCATTCTCATCCTGTTTATAGAAGATGACGCTCGTTGCATCGTCTTTGACCAGAACGTTGCTCACAGAGCCGCTGGCTTGGATTTCCCAGTTCCCCATTGCCGAATCCGTCACGATACGAGCAGTGCCATCATCGCCGATCGTGATCACGATGGAGGCAGGTGAAGGCAGCGAATAACCGTTCGTAGCCTTGGTTTCCGTGATTGTGTAGCTGTTGCCTGCAATAAGCTGACCCGTAAGCGAAGAAGAACCGTCGATCGGCAGCGCCTTGCCTGTCGTGTCCGTGACAAACGCCTTGGAAGCAGATCTGTCCACAAATGAAGAACCTTCATTGGGCACAATGGTGAATTCGGTATCCTTCAAAGGAACCGAACTGTCCTTATCGGTTTTCCAAATTACAAGATCTGTCTGGCTGTTGGCGATTTGGCCGGCACTAAGCGGCTCTGTCGATGAAGCCTGAACGTTATCGGCCTTGATCTCCATCTCCTTCGAGACGGGCCAGCTGCCATCAACTTTGCCCACATAGCCGTCAGCGGCCTTGGACTCTACGAAACGATAGATGCCCCACGGCAGGTTCTCTACACCCAGTTCGCCCGCCTTTGACGCGACGCCACTTACGGCATCAGCCTCCGAAACGGCAGTGATCTTGCCTGCGGCATCCACCGCAGCACGATAGTCCTTACCCGTCAAAAGGCCGTAAGCCACATCAACCCACTGCCCATCGGTGCCCTTCTTCTGAAGGGTGAACTGCGCCCCGTTAACACCCTGGTGGTCATCGGAGGCATCGACCTTTACCAAGTTGATTGAACCATGCAGCGGCGTATTGACAAGCTTGCCATCGGTGCCCAGCGAAAGGATATTTCCGTTGTCTTCATTCGTCACCGTGAAGGTGATTGGCTCCATGCCACTCAGGTCGTAACCGGTGTTCGCGATTTCGGTAAGGATATAGCTGCCCTTCTTCAAGCCGGTAAGCTTGAGCACGCCAGCATCAGCGTCCTTCGTCTTCGGGTCTTCAACACTGGAGGCAGTGGCATCGAAGGCATACTCTGTGCCAGACGTGAGGTCAGAAGTAATAAGCTTGCCATTAGGGGTGCCGTCTTCACGCCTTAGGGCAAACTTTACTCCCGAGACGGGCTCGCCAGTCTCTGAATTGGTTTTCCTCAACTGTGCCGATGCATTGAACTCATCATTTTCCGCTTCGACCTTCACGTTAGGTTGGCTGGTTTTGCTGTCTTCAACCCGGAATGAGAATGCCTTACCGAGCGCATCGACAGTGTTGTTCGATGTGCTCGTTTCCACGAAGTAGTAGTCACCCAAAGGAAGGCCGTCGCTTGCGTAACGGTAATACTTGGCAAACTCGCCGAAAGCTTCGTTGACGTTCTGGTAGGACATCGTCTTGTCTTCGCTCGAGCGCCAAACGCCGTCATTCCCTGTAGTGATGCCCGTGGCAATGAGAATACCGCCGCCATTGGCAGCATTATCATCGTAGGCGCCCTTGTACAGGTCGAACGTCATATTCGCAACGGCAGCATCGCTGCCGCCATGATCATAGAATTTGTGCAGCACCACCTTGCCTCGCGTCACCGCATCAGTGACCGAAACGCAGACAACGCCATCGGGGCCTGCCGAGGCTTGGGCATATTCCCCTCCCGAACCCAACGTCACGGCACCATCGGCTGAAACCAGGATCTGGAAATCCGCAGCCTGGACGTGGCCCGCAGGGGTCTTCGTTTCCTTCACGGTATAGGTGCCTGCAGGGAGGCCAACCAAGAAGCCCTGGTTGTCGCCGGTCATAGCCACACCGGCATCGGTGCTGCCAGATGCCCTGCCACCATGCCACACCGTGCTAGAAACAACGCCTTGCTCGTCACGCTGCCATGAAGCGAACGTCTTCCCATCTCGCACAAGCTCGAACGCAACGCCATTCAACAGCTCGCCGTCGGAACCCGTGGTCTTGTCGCCGATCTTGTCCATAGTGAAGCGCGTTGCCGTGTTGGTGATGGTTGCAGTTGTGACGTCACCTGTAGCCTTGTCCACACTGGCATCGTCGGCATAGCTATCGAAGAAGCCCGAAGCTCCATCGCTCACCTCGACCACACGGTACTGGTACACATTGCCCGCTTGATCGGCATAAGGCAACGAAGAGAACTTGAATGTCCAGGCGCCGTTTTCACCCATAGCCCACTCAGCCCGGGGAGCAATGCCGCCATCCTTTTCGGCGTCACTCCACGACAAGCCATCAAGAGAGCGCTGAACCTTGAGCTTCACCGAACTTTGAACCTGGTCAAGCGTCGTGGGCGCAAGGCCTGTGCCATAGTCGTTGAAGCGCTTGGTACCCGATATGTCCACCGTATTCAAAGCGTTGGTAAAGGTCTGACAGGACGCGCCGGGAGCATTTGCGCCAACCCCCACGGCAACCAGCTGAACCTTACCATCGACGCTTGAGCCCACAGGCGCGCCTTCTACCTTGTAGCTACCAACAACTTTTTCAACAAGGCGATAGGTGTATTCCTTGCCGTTGACATCTGTCTTAGGCAGGTTCTCGAACGTTGCCGTCGCATCGGCGCCCGTACCTGAAATGGTCGCCTTCAGCAAGGAAGAAGCAAGCTCGCCTGCGTCGTTGGCAAAGGGACTGTCGACATCGGCGCCGTACTCGGACAGCCATTTCCAAGAATTGTTATCGTTGGGCGTGGTGGAGCGCTGCAGCGCATAGGTAACTGACCAGCCATCGCCTGCAGCGTTCGTGCCGGGGCGCGTTACCCACTCGTTGTCGTTGTCGATCCAGGTTTTCTTCGCCGTAATCGCAGTCGCATCGAGGGTATTCGTTATGGTGGAGATGTACTCTGTCCCACCCTGATCATTCCCCTTCGAAGAAGAAGTCTGCGAGGGTTGATAGGGGTAATAGCTGGCGTATGCGCCATCGTTGTCGGGAGAGGGAACCTCTACAACCTTTTCATTGCTCGAACCAGCGTTGTATACCAGTTTTTTCTCGACTGCACGCCAGGCAAGGGTATGGATGGTGCCATCTTCGGCCTTTGCCTGCGCAGGCAGCTGCCTCCAGGTATACGAGTACTCGCTCTTGCCTTGGTTGTCTGGTTCCTTCGCAGACCAAGTCTGCTCAAATGCCTGCACGTTGCCCTTGTACATGAAGCTGGTAAGGGCATTGCCCTCGCCATCAACGATGCCAAGCTGGTCTTTTAGAACAGCACCCGCTTCGCCCCACTCGCCATCGTCGACCTTTGCCTGCAAAGAAACGGTCACATCAGGGCGCTGCTTCCAGTCAAGGTCTTCGTTGTCATTCCAGACCTTTGAAACGGTGAGCTCGGTGTCAAGGTAGTTGACAATCGAAGGAACGGGAACGGGCGCATCGGATTCATGGTTGTCAGCATTGACCGTGCCGCCGTTGGCGGAAACAAGATACTTAGAGTCCGCATCCGGGATCTCCTTCACCGTATAGCGCCAAGCCTTCCCATCAGGCGCGTACTCCTCCAGGTTCGAAATGGTGTAAACCCAGGCATCGGTTTGGGAATCCTTATCCCATGAAAGGTAGTTCGCGGCGGCAGGATCATCGCTTTGCAGATGGATGATCCCCTTGGAGGCATCGGAGCCAAGGCCCAATGCGCCCAGAGCAAAGCCAACCAATCCCGCAGCTTCACCCTGGGAATCAGGCGTGCCGTCTTGATAGGAACGTGTTACCTCAAGGGTGATGTTGTCTGGTCGGATGCTGAAAGCGTTGCTTTGGTCTTGCCAGGCTTTCTTGCCCTGCAGCGAAACAGTTGCATCTTCAGGATAATACGAGTTCTGGAACGTGACATCAGGCGTGGTGTCGTTTGCCACGGCAGTGGCAGAAGGTTGCACAAATGTGCCTGAATCAAGAAGGCTTGGTCCCTCGAGATCGGTCGAGGCAATGCCGTTGCCCACGAAGCTGCCCCAGGTGAAATCAGAGGTATCGGCAAAGATCTTGTCGCCTTTGGCCACAAGGGTGCCGTAGCCATCAACCGAATCTTCAACAATGTAGTACACCCAGTATTCGCCTGACGGTGTGTAAATGTCCACATTGTCGAAGGTGTAGCTTCCCTCGCCCGTCGTTGCGCCATCACCACCAGCGCCCAGGACAACATCACCCGCTGAAAGGGTGTGCGTTGCCACAGGCTGCGCATCGCTTTTAGTACCGTCCTTCGTAACGTAGTAGCGGTACAGGGTGAAGGTGGTATCGGGAACCTTGTCGCCTGCGTCAAGCCCGTCATAGAGCTTCTTTACTGTAAGCTTGCCCTTCTCCGATGCATAGGTATTTGTAATAAGGGAGGATCCGGGTATGCCCTGCTGCACCCAATACACCTTGCCTGCAGCACAACCAGCAGAAGTGTTCGTCAGATCGTTTGCCGTAAAGCCACCTGGCTTATTCGCCAAACCATCGATCACCTCAACGGCGCGGTACCCATAGAGGTGACCGTTTTTGTCGTATTTCGGCAGATCGTTTTCGGCAGAAGCTTCGATGTCATCGCCGTTTTCGCCATATTGGGTAAGGGAATAGCTATAGCCCTGATCGTTTTTCGTCAGCTTTTTTGTCCACGCAACAGCGGTTTTGCCATCAGCGACGCCTTGCGCCGATGCGGCGCTGTCCACGCGCTGAACAGCGTAGCCACCGTCTTCGGTTTCAGTTATGACCAGGTCGCTCCAGGCAACAGGATCACCCTTTTGCCATGCGCCGGATTCATCGTAAGAACCGTTTGCAAGCCTGCGCTGCAGGTACACCGAGATATCAGGCAAATCAATATCATCGAAGCCATACGGCACGTTTGCCCAGTGCTTTTCGCCCTCTGCGAAATAGGAATTGGCAATCCGATAGTTCAAGGTGCCGTCTTCGCGGATTGCGTCTACCGTACCACCCTGCCCATCTTCGCCTACGACTTCGGTACGCTTAGCCGCTGCAACCTCATCACTTGCCTCGTCCCACTTGACATTGCCTGGGTCTTCGTCATTGGCGCTGAAGGTATACCACGGATCATCGTAGTCAAGGTTTGCCGTTGAAGAGCCAGGAACACTGGTGAAAAAGCTTGCGTAATACACGATTTCCTTGCCGTGGCTATCGTACTTGGGCAAATCCTTGACAGTTGCTTTGCGGTTGTAATCGTCTATCGATTCCCACATGTAGGCATCGGGGATAGCTACCTTTTCGAGCGTGGTTTTGGGATAGCCATTGCTGTCCATAGCCAAATTGCCCTGGGCATCATATTCGTAAACTTGGCGCCACACCGTAAGGTATACATCGGGACGCTGCCGAATCTGCTCGTTCACATATCCGTCGTACCATTTAGTAAAGAAGGTAACGTCTTTGGTCTCAGCACGCTTATTGTTGTACGCCACATCGACCGAATCGGCGAAATGCCATTTCGAATCGAAGGACATGGAGCGATCTGTCTCGGAAGAGACATAGTCGGCAGAGTCCTCAAGCCAAGACTCTTCGACAGTCCAGTCAACCACGGCGCCTGCCGAATCGTATTTCGGCAACGTGGCGAATTGCACCTGAGAATCAGAAGCTGTGCTATCTACGCGCACGCAAAGCTTGGCACCCTCGTCGCCGTCGACCCTATTGCCATCCTTGTCAGCAAGCCAAATATAGGCAGGATCGGTTTTGGTGTTGTATATCGTTTTCGAGGACAAATCGGAAGAAGTGCACACGTAGCTCTTTTCATTAACACCCAAATCCCCCACATTTACGTACACGTCGCCGTTTTCATCCGAATGGAACACATTGCCTTCGCGTGAAGAGGACAGTACAAGGCACGCTTCTGGACGGTTACTGGGGTTAGACCCTTGATCCGTCCAGGTCTTATTGGCGGTAACGTCCACTACGCCAACACGCCTGTTGCTCACCTCGAGCGAATCCAGCGAATCGTTCTTACCGTAAGAAACATCAAAGGCATAGCCCTGGTTGTCGCTGGAGGAAACAACCATGCGCTCGTTCCGTGGATTGTCAGGATTGGTATCTGCCCAGTTGATCAGCAATTGCTGATACTCGGTGCCAGCGGCGCCAGATGCAACTTCATCGCGGGTCAGCACCAGGTAGTTGTTGTTCGCATCTTGCGCATCGTCAACCGAAAGCTCGCGAATGTAGACATCTTTGGTCTGGTCAAGTCCACCAACCCCGACAAGGAGCTCGGAATACCAGCCGTTATCCTCAAACAACATGGTGTCGCCGATCTTCTGATCCTTGGCATATACGACCTGACCGTCCTTCTCAATATCATGGGCCGCAAAGACGCCCACCCTCACAGGCACACGTGCCGATGTGTTGCCGCCATCGCTCCAAGTTTTGTTTACCCGCACAATGGAGGCGTCCTCGCCGGGTCTGTTCTTGATTATCGTAAGATTCGGGACCACATCAGCGAAAGGATCGTCGGGGTCCTCTTTGTAGTTGCGATGGTACTCGTGCTGGCGAACGTAGCCCTCGCTGCCCTCCATGACCATATAGGAGTATTCGGCGCCGTTTTCATCGTACTTGGGCAGGCCGATGAAATCCATGCTCCACGGCGTGGTCTCCTGGTAGGAGAAGGCAGTTCCGTCATCAAGGGTAACCTTGGTCGGTTCGTCTTGCGCGGTGCCAGTCAGGGTGAACTGATGCAAGACATTACCGTTCCTTGTAAGCGTGACGCTGACCGGTTTGGCATCGTAACCAAGGTTGCTCGTGTCCTGCGTATATTCGCCTGTACTCATGTTCCACCAGTACTTTTCCGCACGAGCGGTGGTCTGGTCTATGTACTTATTTACCAGCACACCCTTTTCTTTGTCGTAGTGGCCCTCGAAAATGAGAGGAACATGTTCGCCAGACGCATCGGTAATGGAAGACATTACCGCAAACACGCCCGTCATAAGGCCCTGACCGGTTGTATGATCGATGTCTTGGACAAAGAAGCTGAATGAATCCGGCTTTTCGACGTAGGACTCATTCCAGCGGTAGACCCATTCCTCGCCGTTCGCATCAAAGCGGGGTACTTGAGAACTCACCGTTTGCGTAAGGTTTTCCGCAGTCCAACCGGTGACCACCTTGTTCTGATCCTCAAAAGGAACATCATCACAGTACGAGAAGCCATACGGGAATTCATTGGTTCCCCCCGTATCGGGATCGGTAACCGTGTAGCTGTCGCCGTTTGCCACCCAATAGCCTAGATTCTCATCGAAGCGGGCGTGCTTCCTTAGAATACGCTCGAGTTTGAACGTCACCGATATATCGGCAATCTGATCCTGGAAAGATGCTGCGTCCCAGGTCTTGGTGAGCTCAGGAATGATTGTCTCGGTTCGACGGTTGATGATAGTGCCGCCCGTATACACCGATTTGTCGCCCTCGGCGCGGGTGAAGCCCTGGGCGGCATCGACCTTGCCAGAAAAGTCGTCATTGTAGTAGTTCGGCGCAGTATCGCCCGTAACCGTGCCGCCCTCGGCATCGATCCCGGAACCAAACAGGCGCTCATAACCCGCCGGCGCATCTTCGCGCAGGAAGTACACATAGGGATAACCAGCAGGATCGTATTTGGCAATAGATACATCTTTATATTTGCTGCGCAAGAGAGCACCCAGGTCCATCGTGCCATCGGGGGCATTTCTGTTCTGTTCCGCCATAAGGCTGATGGCGATATACGCACCACCATCTTCACGCACGGTTACTTGGGATGCGGTATCGGGACCTTCACCGTCTTTAGCGGAATAGCGCCACAGCGTGTAGTTGGTGTCGGGGCGTGCAGAAGCATCGTCGTCAAGCCACTTCTTCGTAAAATCAACACGCGTGGTGCCCCTGTGGATGACGGATACCGTGCCATTGTTGTATGCCGCAGAAACGTCCGAACCGTAATTCGGCGTATTGGCGTTGTTGTACGTTACCTGGTAGGAATCGGTATAGGTTGAGCTTGTACCGTCACCGTTGTCGATCGTGGTGGTGTGCTTTTCTTCATCTTGCTGGAAGCTATAGACAAACGTTGATCCATCGGGGTGATACAGAGGCCAACGAGCAGGACCGAGCGCGCCTGATTTGCCATCGTCGGAGATGCCCAACTTCAGGGTGCCAGTCGTGATAGCTTTATAGAATTCGCCGTCTTTGCCTTCGCTCCCCTTTTGCACCAGCTCTTCTTCCACGGCACCGTTTTTCACCTTTTTGGTGATGATAGAAGAGATCACACCCCATTTTTCAAACCATTTTTCCATGCGCTCATCGTTTGACATGGCGGCAAGCTCGTTTGCCTCGTCACCGATATGCAGACTCAAATTGAACGTAACATCACCAAGAAGCTGCAACACTTCTTGGGTGTCGGTAACGTAGTTGGGATAACGATCCTGAGAGGCAACCGCGTAGGCACCGTTATATACAACGTCATTGTAATTAAAGCCCTCGTGCTTAATTGCCCACGTGATGTTCTTGGCGGTCTGGGTATAGACGGGATTCTTGTCTTCATCAAGAGCAGGTTTTCCTTCATCATCGCGAAGGAGGGTTTTGGTTATAACCTGCGAATACAATTCATTTGCAGAAACGGAATACGTATTGGTCTGCATCTGCCTTACCTGAATGATGCGATCATTGTCGGGATCCCGCAACGCCTCGAATTGTTCCTGGGTCATGCCCAGCAGACGCTTGGCATCTTCCGAAAGAACACTGTTGCCCGCATCGTCGGTCTGGAAGAGACAATACTGCTTGTCGTCGCCTTCAACCTGGAAATAGATCCGATACTCGCAATTGTTCATGAGCTTGCTGGCGGAAGGACGCATGGCAGAATTGCCGTCGGCCCACACCGTGGTAAATTCCGCTTTGCCCCCACGATCAGAAGAAAGGAAGGTCTCGGAATCGACCGGTGCGGCAGCATCGCCAGCATTGGGCACGGCGGCAACTGCCCCTTCGCCACCAAGCGTATTTACAAGTCCTGCCATAAAGGCAAGCATCGCCTTAGAGGGAATGGAAAGCTTGACGGATCGATCGCAGGGCGCACCTTGCTGCAGTTCCCAACCGATTTCGCTCTCGTCGTCTTGAGCGAGCTGGGAGTCGAAGAAAACGGGAACGCTCACGCTGGCAGACAGAACAGTGCGCGTGGCGCCTTCCGTGTTGACTTCTACCGCGGTACCCTCGGTGTCAAGGGCGGGTTTGCCCGTGACGGCATCGACCGGAGAGCAGAACTCGAACTTGAGCTTCCCGTTGCTCCATGAAGCCGTGGCGATCTTCACCGTAGTGGCATTGCCCCCATCATCGTTCTGGAACACGTCGAACTTGGCGGTTTCGTCCTGAATCGCAAAGCCCTCGGGCAACGCCTGGGTAAACCAGTCGCCTGGAACCACAGCATCGTGCGCTGGCGCGGATTCATCGACACCAGCATCCGCGCGATTCCATTTGGAAGCATCAAGCGCAAACGAAAGGTCCAAGCTTGCAGGGACGCTCGCAGGAAGCTGGACGGCCCGCTGGTCGCACTCTGCGTTTTCCTGGGATGGAGCTTCGGTTGCCTTGCTTTGGCTGGAAGCCTGCTGAAGCGAATCCTTTAAGGCAACAGGGTCCACCACAAGACCTTTGGACGTCAGGTTAAGGGCGTAAAACTGATTGGTCCATTCGGTCTTTTCAAGAGCTTGTTTCCGGCTTTCATCCTGAGCAGTTGCGACATTGTTCTGCTGGGTTCCATCGGCATTGTGCGAAGGATTCGTTGCCGTCAAGTCATTCTCCGCAACCGTGGCGTTCGTTCCATCGACAGGAGCAGAAGAAGTACCGGCATCGGTGGGATCAGCTGAATCCGTGCTGTTCTCGGAACTTGAACCCTGCGCGGCGCCTGAGCTGAAATCGAAGCTGGAATCAGTGTCCGTAGCAGCAGAATCGCCGCCATCGGCGGACGCATATTCCTGTGCCGCTTCAGTTGCCGCCTGCGCCTGACGCATATTGGTCAGGTTGCTAGTCAACGTCGTGGGCAAGCATAGGGTGAGCGCCATGAAGACGGCAAAAACCTTGTAGCCCATCGATTCTTTCGGTGTTCGCTTTGCGTGATGCGAGTTCATATGTTGTGCCCTTCCGCAAGCCAACTATGCATTGCATAGTTGGCCGATTCGCGCAGAGTAGAGGCTCTTCCGATAACGAGTGCCCTCTCTGCGTACGGTGATTCAAAGATTCAATCATCTGCTTGAATCTCTGGGCTGCCCTACCGCCCCCTCCTAAAAACAAGGGATGACGCCGATCACACTGCATGACCGACGACAGTATCCAGCTACCCAGAAATACGCATAGTTTTGTCATTTTATAACTTTTACCGATCTTGAGGCATCTTTCCTTGCCCGTATCCAGATATGAGCAAATCAAAGTCCGTAAGACACCCGAACAGGTGATGCGAAGCACCTGAAGCAGACAGTAAGAAAGCGTGCTCTCACCTGCGGGAAACACTCTATGCGCGTTTCCTTCATTGACGCCTCACCGTATTCCATGGCTTCGCTGCAATACTTCGCACCATATCTAACCGCATCACGACCAGAGGGATCCTGTTCGGGAAGGCAAGGTCGCACATAGGTTCGGCCAATAATGCTTCCATCTTTACCGAGCACCCGCTCGGTAATCCGTACTCCTATCAGGCTGTCAGGTGCACCTCCAGACGGTTCGGGCAAGATTTCCCAAACGGGAGCCGATACATCCAGGCGAAAATCTCAATTCCAAGATCGGGGAAATGGAAGGCAAAGTGTCTACGATGAAGGCTCAGAAAGATGAGCTTGACCGCGGCATCGAAGGTCTAAATCAAGCACGAAATGGCGTAAGCATCGGCAAAAAGGGCATGCAGCAGGGCAAAAGCAAAATGCAGACAGCCCAAAATGAGATGGCTAGCGGCAGGTCAGAGCTCGTAAGCGCCCACAAAGACCTCCAAACAGCCTATAACGATCTGGATGAAACGATTTCCCAGACAAAGGAAGTGCGAGACGCAATCCCAGGCATGTTTGACGAGGCTGAGGCAAACTACCTTGCCGCCATCGATGAAGAAGCCGATACCATTCAAACTACCTACCAGCAAACCCTGAACAAAGGCTTCAAAGACATGGCTGTCTTTGTTGCAATCTGCGCCATAATCGGATGTTTGCTGCTTATCCCCTATCGCGAGAAAGCCCCTAAGGGCACCATGTAAGGCAATCAGATGAAATATGGCCTACATCGCCACAGTTGGATAGGATGGACGATACGCAACCCACTTCGTACATTCAACGCTTTTCTAAACCCCTTGCCGAAAGGAATGCAATGGCTGAACCTACAACCTCGTGATACCCTGCTCGATCATGCATACGAGATCGCGGACAAATACGGCCTTGCAGCCCTTTCGGTAAGGGGGCTTTCATCAGACGCAACAAGCCAAATAGTCAGAGCCACCGCAAACGAAAGCCCTCTTTCCTTTGCGGTAGAATTGCAACCATGAAACCAATTGCACACATCCACACCGACATGCCGCAAAAATTCGGCATTCCCCGAAACAGCTTTCTTGCACCGCATTTACGGGGAACCATCATCTTCGAACCCGAGTTCGCCCTGAACTCGGCAGTTGAAGGAATGGAAGGCTTTACGTACCTATGGCTCATCTGGGAGTTCGAAAATGGAACCCCTGGTGGCACCGCCGCCGATATAGCCAACGACGTGCAAACCGAAAATAAGCGGGGCACCACGGAAAAACGGTTCCCAACAGTAAGACCACCACGCCTCGGGGGAACCAAGCGCAGGGGGGTATTTGCTACCCGTAGCCCCTTCCGTCCCAATCCCATCGGGCTTACCTGCGTAAAGCTAGAGCGCATAGAACTCACTGAAAACGGTCCGATCATTCATGTTCTGGGCGCCGATCTGCGCGATGGTACGCCTATCTTCGACATAAAGCCTTACATTCCCTTTGCCGACTGCCACCCCGACGCACAAGGCGGCTTCATCGACGAGACGCCTTGGCAAGAACTCACCGTTCACTGCCCCGCTAAACTGCTACAAGCCATTCCCGAAGAAAAGCGCGAAGGCCTCCTTGAAGTGCTGGGCCAGGATCCACGTCGCGCAGGCAGCAAGCATGAACCCGAGCGTACGTATCATCTTGCCTATGCAGGGTTCGATATTGCCTTTACCGTAGATAATACAAATCTTCACGTTCAAAGGATCGAACCCGCCATCGCCTAAGGCGTGAACATACCCCAAACAAAAAGAGGGAATGCGAAGTTTCGCATTCCCTCTAGCTTTTAAGCAATTCGCCGATTAACTATTGCATTACAGCATATGAGCACGCAGCTCTTCGCCAGACTTCGCAGAAAGATAAGCCGGCGCAATATCGAATACCGTTTTGCAACCATGGTTGCCCTCAGCAGAGAGACGAGCAACGGCACGAGCATAGCAAGCCAGCACACATGCAGTGAACTCGGGGTTGGACTCAAGATCAAGCGAGTACTCGATCTTGCAATTCTTGTCGCCAGCGGTTTTGCCGGTGCGGATAACCATACCCCCGTGAGGCAGCCCAACATGATCACGATCAAGCTCTTCCTGGCTGATGAAGTTCACGGTCACGTCGTATTCGTCAAAGTAGTTTGGCATTTCCACAATCTGCTTGGTTACCTCGGCAGGGTCAGCGCCCTCTTCCAAAACAACCCAACACTCACGCGTATGCTTTTCGCGCGTAGTGAGCTCGGGATTGGAGCCCGAACGAACCGCTTCCAGCGCCTCGGGAACGGGAATGGTGTATTGACGAGCATCGACAACACCAGGAATACGACGAAGTGCATCGGAATGACCCTGGGAAACGCCACGACCCCAAAACGTATAGTCAAAACCCTCGGGCAGGATGCAGTTTGCATACAGACGATTCAAAGAGAACAGACCTGGATCCCAACCACAGGAAATCAGAGCGGTTTTACCAGCGTTCTTAGCAACTGCATCAACATTGGCAAAATGAGTGGGAATCTTCGCGTGGGTATCGAAGGAATCTACCACGTTATACAGAGCAGCAAACTTGGGTGTCTGCTCGGGCAAGTCGGTTGCGCTACCACCACACAGAATCAAAACATCGATATCTTCATTGCCTGTTTCAAGGTCAGCAACCGAGCGAACAGAAACACCAGGCGTAGCGATGGTTACGGTTTCGGGATTACGACGCGTGTACACAGCAGCAAGCTCCATATCATCATTTTGCCGAACAGCTAGCTCAACGCCTTTGCCAAGATTTCCATAGCCCAAAATACCAATTCGAATCATGCGGCTTCCTTTCTAATCAAACCCAACTTCTAAAGCGGGTAAACTTTCACACTCGTGATTGTACGCTGCACGCATTCAAGAATTACTTTGAATGCATTAATACCACAGAAAACAAAACGGAATAGTTAACACAAGCACCGTAAAACAGTGTTGGAATTATCCAACACTTCTTTTATTAAGACACCGCTCTCAGTAAGCAACAATCAAATATCTTATCGAAAAAAGAAGGACCTTCTCTCACGACCCAATCCGCATAGCCAGCCCCAGGAAACACGCATCAAACCAATTGAAGGCAAACAAGAACATGCACGAGCGCTCTGCTCTCCTCTATTAAAAGAAGGTGCAGCAGTATCGGCTTTAACGTGGTTGGATATCCTTGTTTTTATCATTATGCACGCCCGCACGTCTACTTGGCGTAAAATCAACTGTGGCAATCATTAGGGAAAGGGGCTTCGCGTTGGATTTATCCATTGTCGTGCCATGTTACAACGAGGAAGGGTCGCTGCCGTTGTTGTTCGACGCAGTCGACAACGCTTTTGCTGATTCGGGCGTGTCCTACGAACTTGTCCTGGTGAACGACGGAAGCTCGGACGCCACATCCCGTCTGCTGCACGAACTGCCCGCCCCCGCATCTGCCGAACGCATCGTCACAGTCGATTTCTCCCGCAACTTCGGCAAGGAAAGCGCCCTACTCGCTGGTCTTCAACATGCCGAAGGAGATGCGGTGGGTCTCATGGATGCCGACTTACAGCAGCCCCCTGCAACATTGTTGGAGATGTATCACATGCTGCTAGCAAATCCCAGTACTGATTGCGTGGCAGCCTTCCAAGAACACCGAAAAGAAGGTGCTGTGCTGAGCTTTTTTAAGGAAGCATTCTATAAAACATTCGATGCAACCTCAAAGCTTAACGCCATGCCTGATGCCTCCGACTTCCGCGTGTTCCGCCGCAGCGTTGCTGATGCTCTGCTTTCCATGCCAGAGAGCTTCCGCTTCTCAAAGGGTATGTTTGCGTGGGTAGGCTTTGAAACGCTGCCATTTCCTTACACGCCCGCCGAACGCGTCCAGGGCGAAACTAAGTGGTCGTTTCGCAAGCTCATGCGCTACGGTATCGGCGGTGTGCTTTCGTTTACTACGTTTCCGCTGAAAATTGCTGCCGTGATAGGCGGTATCGCCACACTCGCAGGCCTGGCACTACTCATTGAAGTTATCGTAGAGCAGTTTATAAACCCCGCCATGCCCTCTGGCTACCCCACGCTTCTGTGCGTACAACTCATTTTGGGTGGACTAATCTTATCCACGCTTGGCGTTATTGGCGAATACATCGCGCGCATCTATATCGAAACGAAACGCCGTCCCGCCTATATTGCCAAATCGATCGAGGTTCGCACACCTGAACATAAACCCGAGCGCGATCAAGAATTACGGTAGAAATAGATCTCTAAACAGGACAGGACAACGGCTCCGTTGTCCGTCGCATGCCTCGTCCCCGACAATACCCTCTGGCTCCGTTGTCCGGCAACTCTTTCAAAGCCTCTTTCGTCCTATAATTTGCCTTCCGCTGTAATGAGGAAGAAAAATCCTCTGTTACAAGTTAGGATTCGTTAATTAAATACTTTCTGTCGAAACATAATGAGAGGTAGTTCACCTGAGCATGCTGCTCCATTTTGCTGAATGAGACACAGCTCATCTGAACGGATTGCCCTTTTTCGGTAAAGTGAAAAAGACCTAGCTTCAAATATTCGATCGCCAGAGAGTAACAAAACGACGGAGGGGGAAATTATGGCAAAACGTCGTTCAAGCATACTTCTCGTGCTTTGCGTGACGCTATTATTGTTGCCTGGAATGGCGCTAGCTAACGAGGGTGACAGCGCAATCGACAGCACCAACGACGCTATCAGTAGTAACGAGGTTATACTCAATTCCAAAAATGCTGACGATACCAGCGATAATAACGAGGCAATCACCAAGACTAACACTGCTGACGATGCTAGTAACGCTAACAGTACCAGCAATACAGCCCCCAATGCCAACACTAAGGCTACGACTGTCCCCTCTGAGGAAGACTTTAAAGACCTGCCCGAATCACCCTATAAGGTTATCGAAGGTGATAACAGCGTATTCATCCAGAAGAGTCACGACACTCTATCATTCCGTATCAATGGACTTTTTTCGAATTTTAACTGCCTAGTCGTGGATCGCTCGATTTTTCCTAACGAAAATTACACTGTCACTGCCGACTCAAAATCAACGGTAATAACACTTAAAAACGAATATCTCTCGAGCCTTATTGTAGGTATGTATAAAATCAACATCTTTTTTAAGGATGGCTATTGCACCGCCAATTTCACGGTCATTGGACCAGGTGAGATAACGGATGAAGCCGAGAGTAATAGCGTCTTCGCAGCTGAAAACGTCAAACCCGACAACAATATCTCCAACACTTCCAAGATAAACACCACTCCTGCTACAGGCGATAATACTCCTATCTTGGCGTTTATTTCGCTGCTGTTTAGCTGTATCGCATTGATTGGCTACACTGTTGTTGTAAGCAGAATGAAACTGAACCAGCAATAACAATGAACGGACAACGGAGTCGAAGGGTATTGTCCGCTCAGCTCCGTTGTCCGTCGTCCGCTGTTCTATTCTTCAGGAGTTTCTTTGTCCTTCTCAGCGGCTCGCTTGCGGCGCACCTGCTCAACGGCAGCCCTCAATGCTGCTTCATCTTCGGCACGAGCCACTTCTTTAGTGGACTTCACCAGCTTAACAAGCTCAAATCCCAGCAGCAAAACCAAAGGCACCACAACGAACGGAAAGAAAACCAGCGGATTAGAGAAAAGAGAAACCACAGTTCCCAGCGCTGCGGATATAAACACTACCTTACCCACTACGTTTATCGAGGACACGGGTTCAGAATCTTCCACAGCGTTGGCATCACCTTTGGTATGAAACATGAGCTGACCGCCCTCTTCATACACGCTCGTTATACGGTGCGTATTCAACGCACCCTCTAGCTTCGACTCCGTAGAACGGAACGTAATAATATCGCCCACCTGAAGACTCTCAGGATCAACCGCTTCGGTAACAATAAACGAATGCACAGGAATGGCAGGTTCCATGGAACCTGTAAGCGTACGCATAAAACTGTAGTTACCCAGCGAAGGAACCTCACCCGCTGGTGTGAAGACCGTGCGCAGCAGCACAACCAACGCCAAAGCAATAACTACCGCTGCTAACACATTAACAACGCGAAGCACGCATTTCATTACCCGCGGCCACCTTTAGAAGAAACATCAGAAGGAGTACGAGAAGCTACCTTAGACTCACCAGAATCCACATCGGTTTCCCCAACAGAGCCACACTGCTCAACCACAGCATTGTGCGAACTGTCAGAATCAGAGCCATAACCCTGTCCAGTCGAAGCGTCCTGTACAACTTTGCCACCTTGGATATTCTGGGTAATAGGCTCACTGTTAATAGAATCATCATTGCCCGATGCAGCAGGAACGGCCTCGCCGCGCAAACGAGCAAGAAGGTAGTTCGAAAGCCTATTGCCTTCAGCACGCTTTTCTGCGCGAACTCGAGCTCGTTCAGATTGCTCCAAACGAGCATTCAGTTGACCAATGCGCTGTTCGAACTCCTGCTTAAGCTGCGCGAGTTCATCAACGTGTCGCTGCTCTGCTTTAGAAGCTGCCTCCTTATGAGCATTTGCAGCTGCATCCATCTGCTGACGCAATTCTGCCAGCTTGGCATCAGCCACCTGACGCATATGCTCAGCAGAGGCGTTTGCAGCCTCCACCTGCGCTTTAGCATTTTCTTCTACAGCTTGCTTCTTTTCCTCGGCCTCGTTTTTCACCATCTGAATTTTAGCTTCAGATTCATCACGTACCGCAGCAAGACGACGCTCAGCTTCTCTCATTGCCGCCGCGATTCGTGTATTAGCATCAGACTTAGCCGCCTGCGTCTCTGCCCTTGCGGCCGCAAGATCAGATTCAGCCTTTTCTTGTAAGGCAACTGCCCGAGCATTGGCTTTATCGAGCGCGGTCTGACTCTGAATCCTCGCATCCTCAACGGCAGCAGAAGCCTCTTTCTTTATATGTTCAACTGTAGCAGCAGCCTCCGCCTTAGCAGCCGCAACAACAGCCGCAGCCTCTTCCTTTGCTGCAGCCACCTTGTTGACGGCATCATCAAACGCATTTTGTACCTCTGCCGCCGTTTCCATACGCATACGCCCAACCTCAGCTGCAGCTTCTGAACGAGCCTGAGCTGCCTGTTTTTCGGCAGCTTGCTTACCCTCTTCGGCATCTTCCAAAGAATCACGCAATTCATCCAAATCTGCCTCGGCGAGCTGCATGCGCTGAGTCAAGCCCTGCTCACGCTCTTTAGCCTGATCAAGCTGCTCAGAAAGCTCCTTGCGCTCATCTTCTAACGCATGCACTTCCACCTTGAGGGCCTTTACCTTGCTTTTCAGCTCTCTATTCTTTTTGCGCTGCTCGTCGAGCGCCTCTTCAGCATCAAGTTGTGCCTGAGTAACCTCTTCGATAAACACCTTACGTACTTCCACATCGGGAATATCGCAGCTGTCTACAAACTCTTCCTTGATTTCCGTAATGAACTTTGGCGCCACAGGCTCTCGCTGTTCGCTCGCAAGCTCAGATAGATTGCGATCGTCAGAAATGAGACTTTTGAACACCGCATAATTATTGATGAGATTGGTATACATCTGAACCATATACTCATCGTCAAAGGCCAACGCAGAATCTTTTACCTCAATGTTGTAGCCCACTTTGTCATAGCGCTCCATAAACTGCCACAGCTGAAAGCACTTACGATAATTCAGGTCTTTCATGATAAGGTTGGTGCGCTGAATAGGACTACGCACTACCGAGCACCCCTCCATAATCTGACAAAACGAGCTATTTCGCAGTGCCATAACTAGGCGGCGCACACGATCGATGCGAATGAAGGTATCAACGTTGTCAGCGTCGTTTTCGGCAAAGTTCTGACGGTCTTTCACCGTCATTTCAACGTTGTACTCAATTTCTTCATACGCATCACCAATCTTGCTGTGCATGGTAAAACGATTGCGAATCTCATTTCCCGTAGACCAGAAAATCACATCGGTACGCTTGTCCACAAACGTAAGCAGACGCTGAATCAGGTGATACACAAAACGGTTTTCGTACAGATCGTACGTTTCAGCCGTATTTACATTCAAGATTTTAGTAGGATGAATACCGCCATCATCCGAAGGCGCCAAAAACTGCGTATTTTGGCTCAGATGACGCACGCTATCGGCAGAAATCCTCTTCGCTAACGAAACAGGCACCACTTCTTCTTCGGTAGTAATAAAGCGGCGCGGCTTTTCAATAATGCTATTGATAGCATCAAGCGATTCTTCAATTACCGAAATCCATTCTTCATCAACCACCTTAACCAACTCTTCACGCTGCTGATCGATGGTAGTATCGGAAGCCTGCGCTATTTCAAACAGGTAGCGAAAATAGCGATCTTCCTCTTGAATAGGCTCCATTTGAGCGGAAAAGCTGCCGTATAAATCCTGAATGGTATCTGACATTTATTACCCCACAAGTAAACATACCCGAACATTGCATAAACGCCCGAGCCGGTTTCTAGTACATGTTCTGAATTCTTAGCAAATACGAAATGCTGTCGGGCAAGCCGCCTTCGCCAAAGGTTTTTTCAATGTACTCGATAAGTCCGCTCATTTCGTCACGCACAAAGCTGACATTCATAGACTCGAACTTCTTCAGTACCTTACGCGCTATGATGTAATCCATACCGCCGAGTTCAGTACCGCCACACGCCACATATACAGGAATAAAGTCATACATCTGCTTGATAATACGGTTGCCAAACGCCAGGCGGAAACGTGTTTGCAGATACTGATCCAGTTTGTGCATCTTTTCCAGTAGCTCTTCAGAAACCACGTGCTCCACTTTGGCTTTCTGGAATAGATACTGCAGGTGATCACTGGTAACATGCACGCGCTCATGGTGCGGACACTCGAACGAATCGGCACGCTCATTCAGCTCGATAGGAATAGCGCGGTCATACACTTTGTCGGTAATAGTGAAGGTGGAATCGTCATTATTGGCAGTACCCACAAACCACAAACTATCAGGAACAGTGATTTTTCCACCATTGAGAGCCTTTGGATCCCCTGCCCAAGCGGTAGGCACCAAATCAAGCACCCATTCGTCGTGACTGGGCATTTCCAAAACCGAAAGAATCTCGGCAAAGTAATATTCCACGCGCGCCAAGTTCATCTCGTCAAGCACAATAAGGCTTGGGTCTTCGCGCAGGCCTGCTTCGTAGAGCGCTCGCAAAAACTCAGTTTCGTTGAAGCGTTTAGAAAACTCGTTGAAGTAACCTAACACTTCGGTGCGGTCGCGATACGAAGGCTGCACTGAGACAATGGTGGCTGGATTGTCTATATAACGACTAAACGAATAGGGTAGCGAAGTTTTACCCGTACCAGAAATGCCTTCTAAAATAAGCAGCTTGCTCGCTGCCATACCAGCAACAAAGCGACGTACCACTTCGGAAGAGTAATACAGTCCCATTTCGTTGCAAGCAAACTCTCGATAGCCTTCCGCAAAATGCTCGAGCGTAATGTCGTTATCGTACGCGGGCGGTTGCCAATCGCGATACTTCAAATCTACCTGCGAAAGCTTGGGGAAGCGAGTAGCCAGAGAAATTTCCTTTTCTTCAGCAAGCGTTTTGGCTTCAACCGTGGCCTTAGCCATAGCTGCCGCAGCACCCGAAACAGAATCGCCATCGAGCGAAAGTGAAGCAGAACCTGCGACCACACCAGCTCCTTCACCGCCCGCTGCCGAGCCTCCCCCGACCACATTAGCAACCGTCGGAATGGAATCATCAGTAAGCGCAGAAGCACCCACATACGGAATGCGCTGTGTGCCTCCCATAGCATTAACCTTTAGAGCAAGAAGCTTGTTCTTTTCGTCCATAAGGTCCAAAACCTGCTTGTTCAAACGACCAATTTCGCGATACAGCGTTTTATTGTCGGAAGTATCGCTCTTAAGGGCACGATGCAGTTTCCAGCGACGCACCACAATAATGGCAATAAGAACAGGAATAGCTATGAGCAGCGCAAATAGAAGTACCGCACCGATTTTACCCACCAAATCAAACGTATTGAAGTACGTAAGAAAGATATTAAAGTAGTCAACCCATCCAAAAATAAACAAATTTAGTATGGAAGCGAACACCGCAACAATGTTATATACCACCTTTGCCAGCAACTCCCAGGCAAAGCTCAGAAACTCGCTCACGGTTCACCTTCTTTCTTAAAAGCGAAAGCGCACACCGGGCGCAAGCCCCAGTGTGCGCGCACTAGTTACATTTACTTCAAATCAGAACCTGATCCGCTATCCGTAGAGCCTGATTCGCTATCAGCAAAACCCGAACCCCCACTCTGAGAGCCAGATTCTGTGCCCTCGGAAGAGTTGGCAGATGCCAGCTTGGCCTCTGCCTCAGCTTTCAAACGCTTAGCTTCCGCTAATACCGCCTCTGCTTCGGCACGCGCAGCTTCAGCCTTTGCGCGTTCCGACTCGACAGACTGAGCTTGCTCACGATCAACAATTGCTTCGGCCTGCTTCATACGGTCTTCCTCAGTCATGGCACGCTTCAGGTTCATACCTACAATTACCAGATGATACACCTGATAGATGAAGAACAATAGCATGGGCACCACAATCACAATAAGGAAGCCCCATGTACTCGAAAGGAAATCTATAACCTTGCCCAGATACGGAATCTTAAACACATATTTGCCCACAATATCGCCATCAGCAATTACATGCTGATCAGCCAACTCGTTGTTATCGCCCTTGGTGGTATAGCTATTCAAGCCATTTACTTCATTGATAGCAATAATACGGTGGGTGTTGAGCGCATACTGATTATCAATAATGGCATGAAAGGTAACGATGTCGCCCACCTGAAGAGAGGAAGGGTCGCACTGCTGAATGAAAATCAGATCGTTTTCATCAAACGTAGGTGCCATAGAATCGGACTGAACCGTAAGAGGGGTAAACCCAGCTAGGTTCGAAACGCTGCCATCCTCCTTAGTAGCAAGCGTGGTGAATGCAAATAACGCTGCAATCAGGATAATGATCCACATTACAACGCTGATCACAATGGATGCAGCTTTTTTAACCGTACTCATTTCGACCTTTCTTATACAACAAACGCCTGTATTCTTATATAACAACCTTTGCTTGTTATCATCGTTACTGCTGTTCTGGCTGTTCAATGCCTTCAAAGCGCATTGTTACCGAATAATCGGCACCCTTAATCATATTAGTGCAATTTTGGTCGGTTCCCTCCAACCAAATTCGGACGACAGTGGGTTTATCTGTGTCCGCAATCAGGCTAAACATGTTAGCCTCTTGGTTTGAACTTCCCGACACAATTCCGAACGTAGTTACACTACCCGAGCTTGTTGAGCTTGCACCAAGATTGGGATTGTATACCCACGTTTGTCCATCACAGGTAAAGCTCATACGCATAGCCTGCGGCAAGCCCGAAACGTTAGAAGAAAACGCCGTTCCCGCTTCCCCATTGCTACCCGATTCACCGGTAAGACGCACTATCACATTTTCATGGCTGATAAAGTGCAACGTGAATTCAAGATATGCCCCTGTTTGAGCCTGGACAACCGAGCCATCTTCATAGGTGAAGTTCTGTCCATCAAAGGTGGTTACTGGCTGAAGCTTGGAAGTATCAATATTCACGCCTTGTTCCGAAGAGATACGCGCAGATATTTGGTCAAAACCTAAGGTTGTTACGTATTGATCGAAGCTATCATGTGCGTCTAAGTCGAAACGTAAGGCATTGCCGGCATTCGCATTAAGAGCTAACTGGCGAGCTTTTGCCTGATCGGAGATAGAAAACCACGCAAACGATGCCATGACGATGGCTACCAGGGCAAACAGCACTAACAACACCGTAGCCGCCAAGCGATGGCGCAAGTCTTGCTTTTGTTCTTGTTGCATTTACACCCCCTGCCCGTCAAGCACGGCAAATAAGTCAACATGAAGAATGCCTATGTCGTTGTACAGATAATCAGCACTATCCAAATCGGTGCCTTCAATGTAGTAATACACATCCATCCGATACGTTTGTCCCAAGTCCATAGCAAGCAATACATTTTGCGGGCTCGTGGCGTTCTCATCGCTGCGCATGAGGTAGGTAGTATAGTCCTGAGCATTATCGTTTGCACAGACCAGTTCCCCATTCTCCCAACCAAGCAACATGCCTTCGGAATATCCAGGAAGAGAAGGAGCGGTTGCTGGGTGTTCTGAACGATGTGAACCGGCAGAATCATCGAGCGTAAAATAGCGGCTCTGAATCACTTGACCGTTGCGTGAAAGCTTAATACCCACACGCGTTGCCTTCAACAGCTCAGTATTGGCACCTTCAGGAGCTAAGGTATCGCCCAAATACACATTTACCGTACCAGTGGCCTTCGAAGCGCCCGAGCCTGTTACATTAGCGCGCACATCGACCCACCCATGGTAGAAATGCTGACCATCTTCTGCCTTCTCAAAGTGCACAGCACGGCCCCGATCGTCGGTACGCGTGCACTCTACAAAACCCTCAAGGTCAAAGGTGGAAACAGGGTACAACGTAAGAGGATTGGGACTATTAGAGGAAAACGCAACATCACCTTCACTGCTCCAACGATCAGCTGAGGCATCACCCAGTTCAACCACCAATTTGCTTTCATCACTATGAACTGAAACAGAATTAGTATTCACCACCGCATTGCTGGTGAACCACGCATACGTAGCTGCAATAAGTACGGCTACTATCACCACCAACACAAATGCTGTACCAGCCTGAGTTAGCCTGAACTTTGCTCTGTTAGAATTCGTGCTCATGGTGCCTCCTTTAAGCCTTGGCGCCCGCAAACGCGAACTGCAGAGAAATATCCTTAGACTGCGCTTCGGTGATGCAGTTAGCATCGCAGCCTTCCATATACACGAAATAACGCACGCTGGCTACTTCATTGGCGCCGAGCGTGAATAAGGGCGTGGCGCCCGAACGAGCCGTTGGTGTATTACCAGAGCCTTCCATGCTGTATGCGGCAACAGACCGAGCGGGATCGGAGACATACTTCCATGAGGTTTGTCCATTCACTACCACATTGCTTTGCGAAGTAGTGCGTTGCTGAACTGCCTGGGAGGTGTTGCCTAAATCATCGCACTGAAAAATATAGGTATACGTACCCGAAGAACTTTGAATAACAAAACCCACGCGCGCTGCAGCCAACAGCTGAGGGTCGGCCGAAACACTCATTTGACCTTGATATAAGTACACCAAAAGCGGTGCCTGAGAACCCTTCAGATAAAACGTGCCCGTTAAAGCATATTCGCCCAGCTGGGAGGTGCAATTCGAATAGTCAGTGGTAATGCCGCTGGCATTTTGGAAGGTAGCGCGCCAAAAATTGGAAAGATCGGAGGTAGAAATGGGATACAGCGTTTTATCGGCAACAGCCAACTGACACTGTTCAGAGAAGGGACCTTGTTCAGTAGAAGAAATGAGCAAGTCATAACCGTCTTCACTAACGGTATGCGCCACTGGCTCTACGTTGGTAAAGCGAGAGTTGGAAAACCACGCAAACGTAGCAACACTCAAAACCAACACCAAAACCACCAGCCAAGCAGCCGCTGCAACCATGCGCTTGCGCGCAGAAAACACTCTACCCAAACGAACCTGTTCGTTGTTCTGTATAAACGCCATACGCACCCTACCCTTGGCTTCCCGCGAAGAGTAGTGCAAGCGAAGCTAGACTGGTGCCATACAGGTTGTTGGTGCAGTCTTCGTCACAGCCTTCAAGCCACACGTACACATCTACCTGCACGGGTACGCTATGACTGGCACCATCAACGGCTGCGGGAAGCGTTACCAATTTGGTGCCAGGCCTAGTAACCTTGCCGGCTTCTTCGTCGTATTCACAATAGTTAGTGGAGTTCAGCGGGGTAAACGTTACCGTGGAGCCATCAGTTTTGGTGCTGTCTAAAACATCGCCCGCCTTGCCGTTTTTGGTATTGTAGTTTGCCTGAGGATTGTGCTCTTGGGAAAGTTCAAACATGTATTGATTGACCACGGGCTGATTTTCACCCGGCTGATGAACCACCAAACCTACCCGCAGTGCCGTTGAAATAGGGTTTGCTTTGTCTATATCGTCAAAGCGAATGTCTGCTAAATACACATCAGTAGGAAGTGAACTGGTAGCCAAATAGAGCGTAGTTTCATAGTAGTCAGAGCGCTGAGCTGGTCCAAAAAACGTAGCCAGTAACGAATCTTGCGTGGTACCCCCCGTAAAGCCGGTAACCTTCTGAAAACCATTTTCGATACTATCGGTTGAAACAGGGTTCAAAAATCCTTGAAACGAAAGGCCAGCATTGGACTTATATTCGCCATTATACTCATCGGAAATAAGGAAGGTTGCACCCGTACCAGCAGCCATTTTCACATCGGTAATATGGCGATTGGCGTTGTAGATATACCAAGCGTAGGTAACCATCACGGCTGCGAGCGCCGTAACAATAAGCGTCACCAACAGGCGTTTAAAGCGCCTGCTCAGCTGTTGCAAATCGCGCATCTCTTCCACCGGAGCTTACCTCCCTTCGTTCCACAAAACCAACCATGGGTAAAACTCACGCAACACTCCATTCTACGCGAATTCCCCTTGCATAGCACCTTTAAGCACTGAGCACATGATCTCGCCAAACATAGAGCGTTAAGGGCTTAAAACTCACGTAACCAAATCATTAGTTCGCTGCCCTAACCCTCGACAAATAATCTCACGTTACATTGTTACTTTGTTTGAAAGGATTCTTATCAAGGTATTACCTCATTTTGAGATAGACTCGATCAATTCACTAACTCGTTCAAGGTTACTTTTTTACTTTTGTTGCAATTCGTTTTTTCTCCTGCGCGCGACTTAAGGTTAACTATGGTTGATGCCTTTCATGTTTACGCGGGTTAAAGTGTAGGTTACGTAGTCGGAATGACTGTAGCCCACCACAAAACCAGAAGCGTTCACGGGCGTGTCGTCCACGCCGTCACCTGACAGGTGCGCCGTCATAACCAAGCGGTAGTTGGCGTAGAAATGCTGAGCCGATTCAATGTCGGTGTTCACCTTCACCACAAAGCCGTGCCTGAGGATGGGGCTGCTACCATCACGGGTAGCAAGGCCATCATCGGTGACAGTATCGGTAAACACGATGCTGTTACCATCGGCACTTAGCGTGCCGGTTCCCAGATGGGTGCTTTGTTGAACGAAAAGATACTTCTCGATGTCTGAAACGTCTTCGTAGCTGCCATCTTCCTCGCGCTTTTGCAAGCTGAGCGTAAAGGTTGCACTCTTCGCCTTGCTCAGCTTCTCATCAGCACCGCTCAGCTTGGACAGATCGTAGGTTGCCGCCAGCGCAATGGTTCCGTCAGCGGTTCCCAAGTCGTCAACATTGATGCCCAGCTGCGTTTTCTTGGTTGCCGTAAGAGCGATGGTGGAAGTGCCGCCGCCCTTGCGATAATAGCGCATCTTACCTTCATTATCGGCAGTCATAGTGCTCGTACTCAGCGTATCCGCATGCGGGGAAAGGAACGAACGATAGGTGGGCTTCGTGTAAGCCGAAGCGTTTTCCGAAGCGGCGATCGCATTTTGGCAAGCAGGGCCCGACATCTGCAGGTCGGCCTTCATCTGAATAGAGAACGAGGTATTTGCCTCAATTGCAATGCTGCGAATACCACTCAAGTCGATAGGCGTTCCTTCACTATCGGAAAGGACAAGCTGCATGTCTCCACCATCGGCGTTCCACGACTTGCCGCTCACCGCAGCCTCGCCTGCACCAGCCGCCGTCCAACTCCACTTCACGTTGCCTGCGGAATCAGTCGATTTGCTGGGCTTGTAATAGGTGTCCCCCACCTTCACGTAGAAAGAATAGGTGCCTGAGGTACCGCTAGGATAGCCGCTCGCGCCCGTAAGGTCAGAACCGCTATAGCTTGCAAGCGAAGAGTTCAGCTGGTAATACAGCGTGTCCGAACTGTTGTATACGTTGCTGCAGCTTACGGTATCGGTCACATCCATCTTGAACGAATTAATTGTATCAGCACTCATTTCCTGAGTATCGTCCGAAGCACCAGCAACCAAAGTATCGGTAAGCGTTTGCCCATAGCCCGAGGCAACACTATAGGTTGAAGCGGTGCCCACATGGATGTCGGTCTCGCGCTCATTTGAACCCAGCACGTAGTTGACACGCGTATTCACATCGCCTGCAACCGAGGTTCCCGTATAGCCGTCCACGGTAGTCGTAGAGCCCTTAGGCACGCGAACCACCAAGAAGAAGTTCTCGGATGGATGAGGTTCTGTGTTGCCATCGATTGCAAGATCGTACCGATCGCCCGTATCCCCAAATACCCAAGGACGGTAGTAGTCATAGCCTGCGTCGGTCTTAATGCGCACACCAGCTTTTGCGTCATTCGCATCGGTCTTAACCCATGCGCCCGAAGCCTTAGGCCCAGAAGCTTTTACTCCCATCAGCTCGCTGAGCCACTGCTCTTCATGCGAACTGTTCGCGGAGTCCACAAAATCGGTCAACGCAACCGAAGCAGCTCCACCAGCACCCACAGTATAGTGATATTCCTTATTGTTGTGCGCGATATCAATCAGCGTAAGCTGGGTTCCCTCGGGCAAGGTTCCCTTCTCCCCATTACCACTGAACAGGATTTTCTTGTTCAGTGATTTCATGGAGCCACCACCCTGAAGATAGGTGTTCCAGCCATATTCGGTATCAGTGCCATAAGCCTTGTTGTAAGTCCAGGTAAGATACCCTGTCATAGCATCGCCCGCACCGGTAAGCACATGGTCGGTTTTGTTTGAATAATCTGTTGTCTTGAAGTTAGTACCGTAGGTATAGGTTGCCGCGAAGTTAATCTCCAACAAGCGCTTAACCACAATGGGAACTTGAACCTTATAGGCATGATTGGCGCCGTCGTTGAAAGTTACGGAAAGAAGCGTGAACTGACCCTTATCGTTATCCCAGTTGGTAGAAGCACGGAACTGCATATCACTGGTACCATTACCCACAACCGAAAGCGACGCAGCCTCATCGCTCTTAACGAAAGATTTCGTGGTTTCGTCTAACACGAACTTTTCAGCCTTGGCCGTTACATACTGCTTGCTAGAGCCGTTATTCAAGCGAACCGCATCGGAAAAGCCACCATTCGTTACCAGGTTAAGATAATTGGTTACGGTTGTGGTGTCCTGACCGGGGATCTCAAGGACTTTAAAGTCCTTTTCCGTGGCGACCTTCTTCGAGGAAGACGAGTTCTCCGAGTTGTAGCTTTGAGCAGAGGTTGCGCTGTATTCGTTTTGGTTTTGATAAGTACCATTGTCACTTCGCCCACCAATGTTGGTGTAGGTGTAACGACCGGCAACGTTTGTTCCCGCCTCACCCTTAATGGTCGAAGCTAAGTCAACGTTCGCACCGTCACCAAAAAGGAAGCGATCAGTGTCGGTACTGGATACCTTCACAGCGATGCCGCTCGTCGGGCTCGTGGTCACGTAAGGTGAAGCGGCTACGGTTGCCTTTTGAGTACCATCGTCGTTTATCTCGTCGCTATAGAGCGTCTTATCCGCATCGGGGGCGGCAAGCGTATCGTTGTAGTCACCGAAAGCCACGTACGAAACGGTGTTCACCTGCTTCACATTACTTTGGTCTTTGGTGGTATCGAGCATCAAAGGCGGTAGATCACTGGTTGTTTTACCTTTGATCGGCTTGATGTCGATACCCGCGGCATAGACCTGTAGGTCAGTCTTTGTCTTTGTGTCACCGAAGAAAATACCCTGGCCGTTTTTGCCCTGGAAGTCATTGTTGTCGAGCAGGACGTTCGAAAGCTTGAAGACACCCTTGCCGTCACCACAAATACCACCAGAGCGGCTCTTCTGATTATTCGAACCCTCCCACATATTGCTCGGGTTTTCAAATACATTGTTCTCGATTTTCATATTTGTGATATTGAACGTTGGCTTGCCCCCAAGGGAACCATTGATGCCACCCGCATACGAGCTGCCAAAGGTTACACCACTCACCACCACGTTATTACAGGTGACTACTGGCGACCCAGAGATATTGCCGGAAATGCCGCCCGAAACCTCACGGGACTCAAGGTTGATATTGCTGACCTCGCACGTATCAAATTTAAATTCGCTACCACTCGTTATATTACCCGCAATACCGCCAGCGTTTTTAAAACTACCTGCATCTGCTCGGCCGAATATCACCTTCGTATTTGTATCACCCGTTACCGTCAAGTTGTAGGCATATATGCTGTTCTCAGCCTTACCAACAAGGCCACCAACGCCACCAACTTTACCAGCACTTGTTGGAACAGTCAGCGTCACCTCAGAGATAGTCGCTTTCCCACCGTTGGTTGCTGGATTGGTGTTTGCATCGATGTTCACGAAGAGGGCACCGCCGCTAACGCCGAAAACACCGCCAACCCTAGGGTCGTCTGAGCCTGCCGTAATCATTGAATCCTTGACAATATCCATATCATTCGTTGCCCAAACGCCACCTTGGGAACCGGTGTTCAGCTTGCCGACGAAGCCGCCGACGTTTTGAACGCCCGAAATCTCCATGTTGCTATAGGAGCAATCATAGAGCTTGACTGGAGACGTCTGTCCCCCGGTCTTATTCACCATCCCGGTATCGTTCTTGTCGGTCTTGCCCTTGCGGCTTCCGTAACCAGACGAGCCCAACAGGCCACCGACGCTGGAAGCACCAGCTGAACCATTTACTTTGCAGTCCGTCAACGTAACGGCATGATACTTGCCATAGTCTGTCAGCGAGTTGTTATTTGCTGTGGTGCCCGCCAGAAGGCCCACGCCAACCTCAGCATCACCCGAGCCGCTCGCAGTACCTGCATCATTGGTGTACGTCAGCGAGATATTACAGTCTTTGAAGCTCAGGTTCTGGACGGTGTAGCCGCCGTTTCCCGTTGCTTCATTTCCATCCGCGGCGGCAGTACCGATGCTGCCTCCCACGTTATCGGACGTGTACGTCACCGTGCCAAACAAAGCACCCACACCCGTGAGCTTGTAATTATCGTTGGTGTATTCCTTGATGTCGTAGGCAGTACCGTTCTTGTCGCCCACCTTGATGGTCGCGCCGTTTCCATTGATGGTCGCCACGAGCGGCACAATGCGGTCGCGATCGGCACTCTTATTGGATGCGCACGCGTTGGAGTAATAGCGACCTGAAAGCCCCGTGTAACCGGTGCCGTAAGGCGTCATGTCGTAGTCAATATCATCAGTCCTGTTCACGAATTGCAGATCCATGCCCGAGGCCTGCGCAGCGCAGATGTTGCCCGTCTGCCACGTGGCATACTTCGCCACCAGATAGGGAGAGTTCACCTGGTTACCATCGGTCTGTTCGAGTGCGCCAACATCCTGGCTGCCCGGGCTTAACCTGTCATCCTTGGTCGCTGTTACAAAATCGGCTGCTGCAGCAGCTGGCTTGCCAACAGCAGCGTAGCTGGCATTGCGCACCTTGCCGTAACTCTGATTGCCGAATTGATACGTTGCATTTTTCGACGTATTGCCACCCAAATAGGCCCGCGAACCAGCGTAGGTGCCATATTCATCATTCGTAGTCGCCGTATTTGCCGAACCTCCGCCTGCACCGCTACTGATGATGGCAGAAAGCACAAGCAACCCCTGCGAATCATTGACGGTTGTGGTTATTGCCTGGTTGTTGTTGTCGACTCCTCTATAACGCCCCTGCGAATCACCGGTCTCGACGCACTTCGTATCGGCAGTATTCAAGTTGTTGATCTTGTAATTGCGATCAGTATTATCAAGACTCCTACCGCTAAGTTCACTAAACGCGTAACCGTCGATCACGCGGCCGACGTAGGGGTTGTCATAGCGCGAAGTACCAGCGTTATGCCAAGCATTGAGCGCACCTTCACCATCCGAAGAATTACGGAATACAACGCCGCCGCCCGTAACGGCACCCACGTATCCACCGATGGGAACCAAATGCGAATTACTTGATTCACCTGTCACTGCAGCAATCACCGGGTCGGTATTACTGGAGGAAACCGCAACAACCGCACCACTTGGGGAAGACACAGCCACCCCATCAATAATATTGTCGCCACCCATAATACAACCAATAACTCCACCGAAGAATGAACCAGGGACCCCACTGCTATCCTTCTCTGAATAGCGAATTGCCGAAATACCCGATTGGTAAACCACATTCAGGTTCTTAACAACACTTCCGTAGCTATACGGAATCAATCCCATCAAAGAGCCTGTGTTGTTGTTGATGGAAATAGTCGCCTGAGTTCCACCCAAATCACCGACGATTACACCCCTAAAGGGATTGCTCTTGTTGCCCAAACCTTGGAAAGAGGCAGCGTCAAGCTCAATCGTATTGTTGTTATCATTGGTGGGCTCGATGCTGTAGTAAGCGCTCTGCAGATAGGTATGCATCGTGTCTTCATCAAGCGTGGTTTTAGAATCGGTAGTATCCCCGTCTTTCTTCTCCCACTTTTTGCTCGACGCGTTTGCCTGCTTGTAAACGTAGATGATTTCCTTATCGGTACTGCCGCCATTACGACGTTGGCAAAGCTCAGACTGATCGGCAGTGATCGTTACTTCCCAACCATCCACTGCACTCCGCGTGTTGATATAATCGGCCACCGCGTTAAGTTCGGATGCCTTGGTTATGGCATAGGGATCACCGTAGGTGCCGCAGCCCGTAGCGAGCTTGGGCACGCGCTGGTTAACCTTAATTTCATGGTATTGAACGTTGTTTTCGTTAGCCTTACCCTTTTTCACGTACGGAAGATAGCCGCCGAATTGTGGTGTGACCGCATTTGCTGTTTTGCCATCAACGGTAACAAGACCATCTTTGGTCTCATAGGTGTTCTCGTCGTAGTACCAGAGCTGCTTGCCCACATATTCGTTGTTTTCCCCGTTGGCATCAATCTCACTACCGAACGTGACATTATTTTTGCCTTGGTCAGCGTTCTGGTCAGCCTTAATGAACGTATATACCGCAGAGCCCGTCTTGCCCTCGCCGTAGCCGAAGCTCTCGAGCAGGCTTGCACGGGTGAATATCGTGTTGTCCGTTGCGCTGGGAAAATTGATAAGGTTGAATGTCGCCGTCACCTGGTCGGCCGCGCTGCCCACGCCAAGCTTACCGAACAGCGACGTCGCCGCCTTAGCACCGTTTGCGTACCCCGACCCCGTGGTCGAAATATTCTTCGCGTTCAGGTTCACGTACGTCTGCATCTCATTGATGAGCAAAGGAGCGTAGGTGGTTGCATCGGTCACGCCATCGACCGTCAAACCATCGAGCGTAAGCCCATTGATAGAAATCTGCTTAACCGAAGCCGAAGACCCGTAAATATAGCGGCACACCAAAGCACCCGATACGGTGCCTCCTGAGCTTTTATCGCCGTCGTTAACCGCAATCCCGATAGTACCGCCCAGCGTGACATTGCTTACCGTGAGGTTTGCGCTCATCGTACGCAAAAGCCCGCAATGCATATTTTCATGCTGTGTGCCAGCCGCGTTGGATTTGTTGTTGGTGTACTCAGATCTAATATTCGAATAGCAGAACTTGATATTCACGTTTTGAACGTATACGTTTCCGCCAGGCTGTGCCGGATAGTAGCTATAGCCGCTCAAATTGATTGTGTTTTGGTCTGGACTTTTGCCGCCATCAATATAGACCTGATAACTATTAAGTCCAACACCTGTGCCAGTCATCCCCGGAGCAACGTACTTCTGTATGTCCGCGGGCGCATAGCGACACGCAGACCACAGAAGCAGCTCTTGAGGGGTTGTGAGGTGAACAGGCGCAACCGTATAGTCTTTCCCGTTGCTTTTCATGTCGCTGTATGCGCGATCAAGATTGTAGTAGTAGCGAACACTTTGATTGGTGTTGTGGTCTTTTCCGAACTTAGAGCGATTCTTGTAACTGTTGTCGTTTCCCGCGTTACCGCTCATATCTAACGTGTCGGCTTGAGTATGCAGCGAAACAACCGTATTCCATTCGCCGTCCATGAGTTTACTATCGGGCTTTACGCCATTGCCCACCCATTCGTCGAATACCGTTACCTTGGATGCAACGATGGCCTTCTCGCCGCTGGGAACCTTATAGGCAGTTTCCCAATAAGCCCTGTCCTCCAGGTACAAACCCGTATAGGACTCAGAACCGTATACTCCAGCGGCTTTCACCTTGCTGCCACGACCAACGAGCACGCCAAGCATTGTAGCTTGGTCGGCCTTGATGGTTGCGCCCGAAAGATCGATGGCATAGTCGTTGATAATCCAGTGACCGCTGGCTGCGTATACGAGGCCGCCGAGTTCCTTGGAATTATCTGCGGTTACGGAAGCGTTGGCTGTTTTGAGGGCATAGGTACTAGCGTCGGTATTCACGTCAGCGTCACCAATGGTAACAACAGCATTGCCCCAGCTGTAGCCCAAAAGACCACCTGCGCCGTTGAGCTTGTCGCCGCTCTTGCCCACGGTCATGCTGAACGAATTGAACGAAAGTCCCGTGATGCTAACGTTCTTTTCAGCCGAACTGGCTATTTTCCCTTCTGTATAAGTACTCTGCGCGATGCAGCCGATAAGGCCGCCAATCTGGGCAATCTTATTACTCGCACTATCGTTCGCAGCAATCGTCCCACCGACTTCAAGGCTCGCCACGTTGACAGTAGCGGCAACATCCGCCACATAACCGATAGCGCCACCAATGCGCGTGTTGCCGTTAAGGGTAGCGCCCATGTTGATGGTCGCTTGCGCCTTCGTGTTGCCCTTGAAAGCAACCTCGGCAGCGCCCGTCACGCTACCTGCAATGCCGCCGATGCTGACATCGCTGCCGAACGAATCATCACAGATAATTATCGGATTACACGTAACACCGCTGAGCGTTGCTTTGCCCGTAATGGTCGCCGCAAGCGAGCCGGCATCGACGCTTAGGCCGTTATCGAACTTCACGAAACCATCAATGGTGAGGTTGTTCACCATCGCGCCACCGCCAATGGCAGCGAAGAGGCCCAGACGGCCGTAGCGATAGAGCTTGCCGTTGCCGTCAGTCGTGTCGCTGGTGGACTCAATCGTATTATCGCCGCGCTTGCCGTACGGCTCACCGATAGCGAGGGTGATCTTTTTTCCGTTGCCATTAAAGGTACCCGCAAACGTCTGGAGTCTGTTAGCGCTATCGAATCCAAGGCCACCGACGCCCGTACCCGACAGATTAACGTCAGTGTTAAGGTTGATGGTCACATCAGAACCCAAGAGCGACGAGCCATCAGACGCATTAAAACCATACACGCCATTCCAGAGATTGGCGAACTGCACCGAAAGCGCAAGGCATACGAAATCCTGCGTGCTCTTGATATCGAGTGTTCGATTACCTTCAGACCATTTTCCTTTGCTCGAGCCAACCTGCCAGCTCCAGTCCGTAGTCGAAGGCCCCTCAAGCAAGTGCGTATCAGCGTTGATTTTGATGAGATCTTTTTGCAGCGTCGTTCCATCAAGCCTGATTACCTCACCGTAAGCCCAGTTGGAATCTTGAGCCCCGCCTAGGTCATCGATTTTTACTGCGGCGCAGCGCTTATAAACCCAGTAATCGGCGTTATCAGCGTCTGCAGGAACGCTATCGCTTCCCATTCCGCGGGCAAACACAAGCGTTGGGTTGTCCGCGCGAACGTTCGCGATTTGGGAAACAACCTTCTTGCCGGAAAAGCTGTTGTCAGGAGCAAACTTCATGTTCGAAAAATCAGTTACTCCACCCAAGCGAATCGCAGAGCCCCAGCTTTCAGCGGCAATACCCGCGCCGTTTTCAATCATACCTTCGTTTTGGACGGTCACCCCATTGATATCAGCGATGCTCTTGTTATCAATGCAACCCGCAACGCCGCCAAAACCCTTGCCCGACTGTGCCAGCTTGGTGCATTTGACTGAAGCATTCTTGACTTCAAGCACCGCGCCCGTACCGCGACCCAGCCAACCAACAAGGCCGCCGGTGAACTGCGGGGCAGCTTCGAGCGCAAACTCCGTGGAAACATCCTCAATGCAAAGCGGCTTCGAGTTGGTGCATCCCGTCACCGAACCGACAAGACCACCGAATACCGCGGCGCCTCCCCCGTTGCTATAGACGCTCTTGAACGTACCGCCCTTAAACGATACAGCCGAGTTCGAATCAACAAAGTTCAACTTACCAATAGCGGAGCCGATGCCCTTCGACTCGTTATACTGACCCGCAAGCGTCACACCATTATTACCTGTATCGATTTGATCATTGTTAGTAAACTCAACCGAACTACCGAAGCTCACCTCACCGATAAAACCGCCGACGTTACCACTTTTCACATCCCCAACATTCTGGGGACAGGTGACCTTGGCGCCTTCATTCTGGTTCAACGTAAGCTTGGTTGCCTGACCAATGAAGCCACCAGCTGCAGCTGTGCCTTTAACCGTAAGATTAGAGAGGTCAATTGCACTCGTTACCTCAACGGTCGCGCCAGCACTCGACCCAACCTTGCCCACAACGCCGCCAGCGCAGCCATTACCGGACTGAACCGTGGCGGTTGGGACATTGCTCAGGGTTCTAACACTCAAGGAAGCGCCATCCTTAACCTCACCAACGAGCAGACCAGCGTTGCCGCCGCTCGTCTTGACCGTGCCGCCTGAAGCAACGTTACTGGGGAGAGCGACCGACTGAACCGTAAAGGCGCCGCTCTCAACCGTGTTTGCCAGCAAGCCCACGTTTCCCGTGGCATCAGCGGTAGCCCCAAGACCTTTTCTTGTGCCCGAGAAGGAATAGGTCACGCTCAGTGTGAGCGAACCCGTGACGGTTCCAAAAAGAGCACTAGTGATGCCAGCAGTTGACTCCGATACGGTAGCGTTTGCCGGGTCGGCAATCTGTACTGTAACGTCAAGCGTTTTAGTACCTGAAACCTTAGCCGCAACAACAGGTTCGCTACCCTCGCCTTTCCAAACGAAGTACGGCATGAAGCTATTTTCATTGAGTTCAACGTTGTTGAAAAGCGACGTTGCCAAAGCAATCGAACAAACAGACCCGGATGGGCTCTTAGCGTCGAACGTACCCGTGAAAGGGCAATCGTCACTACCAAGACCAAGAAACGCATATCCGCCCTGAGGTGTGCTCACATCGAAAGCACCACCCGTTTGGTTTTCTACGGCTATCGTTGCTGTCTGATACAGGGAGGGGCTGGTATTAGAAATAACGCACAAAGCCGTAGGGTCTCTGAAAAAAATACGAGTAACGGTTTCGCCTTGTACCTCCACCTCTCCGTGACCAGCCATGGCTGCTTGCAGCTGTTCAACCGTATCAATAGTTGTACCTGCGGCAACCGTTGCAGGAATGTCCTGCGCGTCCGCCTTTTCGGAGGTATCTTCATTGGTATCAGCACTACCCTGACCGGCAGTAGCCCCCTCGCCTGCAGTGCTGCCCGAAGAAGCAGAACCCGAGGTTGTTCCGCTTTCACTGGCGGAAGCATCGCCCGAACCCGATTCGTCACTGCCTGTACCAGCCGAGGTATCACCGTTGATAGTATCGACGTTTTCTACGTCATCAGCCTGCTGAGCCACAATACCCGAAACCGCGTTTATCTCTTCTGCCAAGGCAACGGTGGTTGGCGCCAACATCTGAAAAACCATAGTTAAGGTAAGGCACGCGGTGATTATGCACTTTACCGATTTCATCTATGAATAACCTCGTTCTATACAAAGCCCCGAAGGGCGTATGCTCCTGTTACTAACTGCCAGCCTGAACCGAAACCCCAAGTTCCTCCCAGCTGGAAGGCTTGGCGCTACCGCCAACCCAATAAAAGTTCACAATCTCCGAACCCGGCGAAATCGTAAACGTTGCCGTACGTTCGTCAGTATTCACGGTGCAGTTCGCACCCGCATGATTCGTTGCAAAGTGAGGGTCAAGCTCAACCTTTTCGCCCCACTTCAGGGTTACCGTCTGCTGCTTGCCCGTTACGTTTATGCGATAGTTGTAGGCAGCATAATCACCCACAGCGCCCGAATCAGCCCATGAACCGGTGACGGACGCAGACTCAACTGCCGCACGTTCAGCTGGCGTAACAGCAGCCGCCAAGCACGCCAAGTTCGTTCCAGGGCTTTTATCGGGAACAACATTTGCAAAGATTTTGAACTTGATGTTGTTCAGCAACGCCTTATTAAAGATAACCGTGTAGGTAACAATTTTCGCTTGTGTACCAGGAAGAGTAACGATACCTGCAGCAGGGTTAATGCTCCAGCCCGATGTGATACTTGTTCCCCCATTGGTGCTGGATGCTTGTATATCTAACGTATAATCAACCTCTTTGTCGTTGAATACATTCATGTCATCAAGCATGCAGTTATACACGCGGAAGGTAAAGGAGCATGTATCTCCGCTGGTATCAACCACAACACTTTTAGCGGCGGGTTCTGCAAGCTTCTCCGAATAAGGAGCCAGCACATCGGAAGCGAACAGGCTTTGTGAAGTGCCCGTAACGGCAACGGCCTTCAAATGGTCGTTTGCACTGAAGGCGCTGTAGGTTAAGCGGAGGCCGAATACCAGCGCCGCAATAACCAGCACAAAGGCAACCGCCCACAACACCTTGCGCGTTTGAGGCGTTTTCGCCATGCCATCGATCGCGCCGTTCAGCGAAGCGGTGAGCGAACGGCGCTCTTCAGCTTGAAGCTCATGCTTGTTGTTTTTGGCTTTGCGGTTTCCGAGCACAGTTCCCCCTCCCTACTGTTTCGCGATCAAATACGCTACGTCGGTTTCTTTATAGTTAGTGTCTTTAGGCCACGAGCATTCGATGATGAAATTGGTCGCGGAAGCAGCTTCGCTTCCGTTCTTATCAAGGTCATCTATCTCAAATCGTTTCCAGCAGCAGTTCGGAAGGGCGTTCGTTTGGATGTTGCCATAGGCACCGAAGGTTTGAGGTTTAGCTGCATCAGCGCTGATTGGCGTGAAGTCGATAGCCTCACCCACCTTGCTCCACGAATAGCCGTTACCCATAACATCGCCCGAAGCGGAAGAATCATTCACTTTAGCACGATAGATCTTCACGCTCAGGCCATTGATGTTTGTAGTGTTTGCAACCTGCAGCTCAAAGGCCTTACCGTCGCTATCAACGCTGAAGGCACGACTACGATACACCCTGCCATCCGCAGCGACTTTGTCGTAGTCTGCATCGCTCGTAAGATCAAGTTGGGTTGCCGCCGACTCGCCCGGCACAGTGATCTTCAACTCGGCAGGAGAATCAACCTTGGCAACCGTTGAAAGGCTGTTATTGGTAAGGAACCACGAAAGCGTGAGCGCCGCGATGATCAAAACGACGGCGATAACGGCAAGCGTCGCAAGAATCGGCCCGCGATGCTCGTATATCCAATCTTTGGCTGATGTCACCTGTGCTTCGTTGCCGCTCATGAGCTCTTCACCTCATTTGCGGTAAGACGCACCTGGTAATACTCCACCGCATTGCCGATTTCATCGTCGGCCTTGTTGTAAGCCGTAGCGCACGTTGCGAGGTCGGCAGAAGACATGGTGCTACTCAGCGCAGGTACCGTTGAACCAGACGTTACGGAGTAGAAAGAACTCGGATTGGTGTTGATGTAGTTCTGCATGGTTTTGTAGCTATCGTTATCGGCCGCGAAAAGATTTTTGTAGTAGTTGGCCTTGCCGGTGTACACGGAGTTCTGAATGTACTCAGGCCACGCCCAATACAGTGTTTTTGTAACGGGCTTGGTTGTTTTACCCGAAACGTCCTGGAAGTCGCTCTTAGCAATAGCCAGCTTACCGTCGAAGATGGGCTTGTCATAATACCCATTGGCGTCGCACGCCTCGAAGAATAGGACGTGACCCGACGCAAGCGCCTTAACCGCTTCGGAAACAGCACCCTGCTTGCCCCTGAACTCGCGAGAAAGGGATACCGTTACTGCGCCAAGGTCGTCCGCATAGGGGGTTACCGTGAAGGTGAGTTGACCATACGAGCCAGGACCGAGGACATCGTTTTCGCTCAAGTTCACCAAGTTGCTAGTAGCGCTCACGTTCATGGAGTCAGTTACATCAAGCCCGTCCTGACCTGTTTGCGAATCAACCTTGCCCGCTTCCTGATCATAGGCACCCTGCTGAGTACCATCAGAAGAGATAGCGTAGCGAGCGCCTGCGGTGCTCGTGTCAATGCCGTTGGCTTTTACCTGGGAGTTATTCAAAAACCATGCCACGCAAGCCAAAATGATAACAAGGGCCGCTACTACAAACAGACCGCTTACCATGAAGTGCTTCCAAAAATCCTTCAGGGTTTGAGCGTGCTCATCGGCCGCAGCGCGATACCCCTCAGCCGCGTTTTGGCTGTGTTGAAGTTCGTCTTCTGTGTTGGTATGTGGACCTGCTGCATTCATGCTGTGTTATTGCCTCGCGGTGCCGCGTTCCTTTCTTACTCGTCCGAATGAATATAAAGCCTCAATAGCTCCAAAACAGACCGAGTAACCCATCCAGAAAACACCAAGCTCACCGCTCGATTTCGGGTTTTTACAATCCGTTTAATTTTACCATTTTTGCACTCCAATTAACCAAAACGATTCATCCCTTATCGAATCCTCCACATTAAAGATTAAGGGGATCAAAAACTCGATTCTAAAGCCGTCCCAAAACCTGACCGAATATAAAAATACCCCCGGGCACAAGCCCGGAGGTATTTAGATGTTAGCAAATCCAAACCGTAGTTGTTGACTATGCGGTGCCTTCAGCGCGAACCTTAAGCTGCAACGCCCACAAAGCCGAGGTTGCCAGTGATTGCTTTATCGATGCCCGTTCCAGCATTCTCAAAAACGCAATCCTTATCGCAACCTTCGTACCACACGCGAACGGTAACCGTTACCTTGCCATGATTATCCGCATTGGCGCTATCGAGAGTAGTAAGGAAGTCATTACCAGCGTGAGCCTGGCCTTTTTCGTCAACGCTGCCAGCATACTCGTTGAAGTCCGCATACTCAGCAGTTACAGCCTTGAGCGTACCGTCAACTTGCTTTACCCAATAGTCACCAGTCGTTGCACCTTGATCGGTATAATAGCCGTTATCAGTCGCCGTACCCTTAACCTTGAAGAGCTTCCAAGTAGTACCATTATCGAAGCTGATCGCGAAACGACCTGCAGTGCCCATCTCGGCATTAGCCGCCAAAGTAGTTGCCGCTCCAGAATCAAAGTACACGTTCATCTTGCCGTTGGTGACGCCGAGATCGAAAGTATAATCGGCGTAAACGGTTTTACCTTCCTCATGGACGAGTGCTTCCTGATACTGATCAGCAACAGCATGATCGCCACCACTCACCCAATGCAAAGTTTCATAGAAAGTAGGAGTAGGACTCTTGATAGCGTCACTATTGGTAGACACAGGATAAAGCTTGCTCGGGTTGCTCCCAGCCGCATTCATGCCATCAGTCGTCTTACCCGCGCTATTAATATACAGATTCGGCACGGAGGAAGACGTGCTTACGTCAACACCTGTTGCCTTAACGGCATTGTTGTTTACAAACCATGCAAACGTGGCAGCACCCAGCGCTATGGCAGCCACCAACACCATGGCAATAGCAGCGCCAAGCTGCTTTTTCAGTGCCTTTGTTTCCATAACGGATCCTTTCTCGATCCTATTCCTTCATTTACAAAAATGACACACCTCTGCACAGGAGAGGCATTTCATTACCCACGCAGGAGTTATCATACCAAAAACATGCCTGATGCAAGGGTGTTTTTACCTGAATATATATAAAGTATCCCTGCGATTCTGTCATACCTACTACGCAAGCCAGATAGCTACGCGATTACCTTAGCTTCTGTGTTTACTCAGGGGTTTACGCAGGCGGGGATTCTTGATTGCGGCGAGTATCCCACGTTACGGTATTGTTCTTGTAATAGTCAGGGGCATCGGTACCAGAAGCACTGATAGGATCGGTACCAGTGAGCGTATCGGCAATGTCTTGTAAGAACTTCATAATAAGACTCGTGTCTTCCGCACCGTCAGAGTCGAAATCCATAGCGAACTCCACGGCGCCGCCTATGATGTTGTCAATGCACTCGGGGTCGTCACCATCAAGCCAAATGACCACCGTGTATTTATCCACGTAACCCACTTTAAAGGTGTCGTTGGCAAGGTGACACACTACTTCGTCTGATTCAAAATTCTTACACCCCGCTTCGTTGCCGCCGTTAGCAGCAGGAGCAGCGTAGGTGGTGGGCTCACCGTTGCGGTAGACGCGCACACGTGCAGCCTTTTCCACACCCTTCGAAGCCGAGGCAATCTTTAGCTTGGCGTTATAACTCAAATCTTCCTTGCCTGCGTTGCGTATATAAAAGGTGTACGCCACATAGTTTTTTCCGTTGTGGCTACCATCTATTTCATCGAGGTTGTTAGGTAAATCATCTGTGGCAATGTTGGTGCCATCAGAAACTGCTTCAGCAGTAAGGCGCGCAGTAGCTCCTTCAAACTGGCTGTTGTCAGCAATAGCAACACCGCGCCTGAACAGCTCAAGGCGATTTAAATTGATGGTGAAATTGCCCATGTTTTCCTGCATAAACGAAATGCCAAACAGCACCGCCATGAACAGTGCCACACAAATGAGCACCTTTTGCAGCGTGCCAATGCGTAGAAGCGCCTGACCAATGCGCGCCATACGACGCTTAGGCATGTACATGGAAACAATGGCGTCAACATCGATGTCTTCGTCTTCGGCAAGGGCCTCTTCGAGCTCTTTTACGCGAATCATGTGCTTGTCTTCGGCTCGCTTTAGTGCGCGCTTTTGTGCGCGCTTCTTGCCAAAACGACGCTTGGTAGATCCGGATAAACTCGCGGCGCCTTCGGGAACTTCCGCTTGCATAACATCTTTGACGGAAGATTCCGTTTGCGCAGGAGCGTCTTTGGTCAGCCCTCCAGCCTGCGCACTTTCCTGTTCGGTACCCTGATCCTGAGCGGGCGCCGATTCGCGCTGAGGCAGTTCGCCTGCGTTTTCCTTCTTTTTACTAAACAATGCCATAGGCCCTAGATCTTATACTTAGCACGCACGTGTTCCATGTATTCCTTCATGGCTTCACGCTCAAGCTCGTCGGAATAGCGGAACTGCACACCGCAGACGTTGCGATACAAGCTACCCTTAGGCGCCTGGCGCATCCAGCACACAATACCTAACTGAACAGGTAATTCACAGCGCTCGCCGTCTACGCGCACCACCGGCATTTGCACTTGTAGAGCTTCACCCACGTCAGGGTAGTCGCTCAGATACATTGCCAGACCGCCGGCGGAAACGTCGATGGTCATGGCTTCTTTCCACTCATCTTCGGAAGCCTCGTCGCGCAAGTAGCGCAGACGCATGGAAACCTTAAAGCGCTCGTCACGGCGCTTGAAGAACGTGCGGTGCTCGGTAACCTGACGCATTTTCCAATACGTACGGATGCCCGCCTTTTCAACCGATTCGGGATAGCCAGCCAACATGAAGGTGTTTTCGCCTAAGGTGTACTGCAGAAGGAACTTCTGATTTTCATCCAAGATAAGCGGTTTACCTGCAAGCATGGGAGCGCTGATGAGGAAATAGGCTTCGTCAATGACACCCTTGAAGGTAGCCATCATATTAAACTCGGTTTTTTGCCCAACGGCCGTATCGAAGGCGACTTTCAACTTTGTTCCAGGCTTTATCTGCAACTCAGCCATTGTGCCTTCCTCCCGATTCCGCGCATACACTATGCCACAATGCAACAATCCCGCTCATTATAGCGTGAACCAAATACCTGAACAACGCAGCCAGACCCAGTGCTAGTCGAACAGACTCTTCATGTCAGTTTCTTTCATAGGTGCACCCGAGGAAGGCAAGCTTTCTGCACAGAACTTTTTGATAGAAGATTTACCACCAAGAAAATCTTCCGCCTTGCCCACTGCGGTAACCGTACGGCTTCCCTTTACCGTGAACGCCTGAACACCCTGAGTGCTGGTAGTGGTCTTGGTTTTTAGGAGCGAGGTATTAAAATTCATCAGGCGATAATCGCTTGAAACCAACGCCAAATCGCACTCTTCCTTCAACACAGCTGCATAAAGCAACTTACTTCCGCCATAAATCGCATTCTTCAAACGTTTTCGATTAGTCTTTGTGGCATACCCCGCCAAAGCAACGCGCGCAACGCGACCATTTTCAAACACAAACAGCACGTCGGCTTTATAATCCTCAGGATCAATTACCCACGTTACGCTTTCGTCGGGGTCCATCTCTAAATCGGTTGGCAAATACGAACCAAGCTGAGCCGACTTCGTATCCTCAAACGAAGCAATCTTACATTTGTATACCTGACTGCGATCAGTAAACACCAACAGCTCATGGATATTAGAAGAAGGAAATTCTATGAAAGGCCCGTCGCCATCTTTATATTTCAGCGAGCTTGCCTTCTTTAACACACGATCGGTCATTTTCTTCAAATAGCCCTCACGAGAAAGCATCATGGTTACGGGATATTCCTCAACCTCAGGCTCCAGGCTTACTTCGACAACCTCAGACGGATCGATTTTTCCCGTTCTGCGCGGCATCACATGTTTTTTATTCACCGCCGCAAGTTCATCGCTAATAACCTTCTTAATCTTGCTCTCACTAGCAAGCGTATCGTTGAGCTCCGCAATATCAGCTTCAAGCCGCTCGATATCTTTCGTGCGATTCAAGATATATTCTTCGTTGATGTTGCGAAGCTTTAGTTCCGCAACAAATTCCGCTTGGACCTCATCGATACCAAAGCCCTTCATCAAGTTGGGAACAACTTCACTTTCCAGCTTCGTGTTACGAATAATGGCAATCGCCTTATCAATATCAAGCAGAATTGCCTCAAGGCCATGCAGAAGATGCAGTCGTTCGGTTTTCTTGTTCAGATCGAAATTCATGCGGCGTCGTGTTGATTCGATGCGCCACGCTACCCACTCATGTAAGATTTGACGCACGCCCATAACCCGCGGATAGCCATCTACCAGCACATTGAAGTTACACGAAAAAGAGTCTTGCAACGTGGTAGAACGGAACAGCTTCGCCATAAGCTGCTCAGGGTCTACTCCCCTTTTCAAGTCGATAGCAATGCGCAAACCAGAAAGATCGGTTTCATCACGAATGTCGGTGATTTCGCGCACCTTGCCCTCTTTTGAAAGCTTGATAATGCGCTCAATAATGACATCGGTTTTTGTGGTATAGGGTATTTCATATACCTCAATAATGCGCTCTTTAGGCAAATAGCGCCAACGGGAGCGAATCTGAAAACTGCCAAGCCCTGTCTCGAAAATACGCTCCATTTCTTCTCGACGATAAATTATCTCGCCACCCGTCGAGAAGTCAGGCATGGGCATATATTCAAGCAAATCGCATTCAGGGTCTTCAAGAAAATGAATAGTGGCCGTACAAACTTCATTAAGGTTAAAGCCACAAATATCCGAAGCCATAGCAACACCAATACCCTTGTTTGAAGACACAAGAATATTAGGAAACGTAGTAGGCAAAAGACGAGGCTCTTTCATAGCACCATCGTAGCTATCAACAAAATCAACCGGATCTTTGTCGATGTCCTTAAAAATCTCAGCGCAAATGGGAGCCAATTTCGCCTCGGTGTAACGAGAAGCAGCATAGCTTAAGTCGCCCGAATAATACTTACCAAAGTTGCCCTTCGATTCAACAAAAGGCGCCAGAAGCGCTTCGTTTCCCGTGGCCAAGCGCACCATAGTTTCATAAATGGCGCTATCGCCATGAGGGTTCAGTTTCATGGTTTGGCCGACAATGTTTGCACTTTTCTGACGATCACCTTTCAGCAAGCCCATCTTATACATAGTGAAGAGCAGCTTGCGATGCGAAGGCTTAAAGCCATCAATTTCAGGGAACGCACGCGAAACGTTCGTACTCATGGCATAAGGCATGTAGTTTGACTCGAGTGTTTGCGTGATGGGCTGCTGCGTAACTTCAGAGTGCAGACCAATAACGTTCGGATTGTTTACCTGCTTTTTCTTAGACTCTGTTTTAGGTTTCCTTTTTGCCACGATTCCCTCTTGAAACTTTTATTGACTCGATTCGCCCAACCGTATGAAAGCTAGGCGTTTGCTTTTCAAAAATGAACTCTTGATTAACGAACTACTGCAAATCAAGCTGATCTAGGTACCCCTTGCCATGTTCGGCGATATGACGCTTGCGCCCTTCATCATCGTTGCCGAGCAGCAAGTTGAACATGGCCTCCATCCTTGACACCTCTTCAGGCTCCACCTTGATCAGCCTGCGCGTTTCGGGGTTCATGGTGGTAAGCCACATCATATCAGGGTCGTTTTCGCCCAAACCTTTTGAACGGTTGATGGAACACTTCTGATCACCGATTTCTTTCAGTATTCCGTTCTTCTCGAGTTCAGTATAGGCAAAATACGTTTTTTCCTTACAGTTGATCTCATACAACGGAGATTCTGCAATATAGACATACCCTTTTTCGATAAGCGTTGGTACAAGGCGATAAAGCATAGTAAGAATAAGAGTGCGAATGTGATATCCGTCAACATCGGCATCAGTACAAATAATAACCTTGCTCCAGTTCAGGTTATCCAAATCGAAGGTACCAAGGTTTTTCATGCGTTTGTCTTTAACCTCAACGCCACAACCCAAAACACGCAACAAGTCCATAATGATGTCTGACTTAAAAATGCGTGGATAGTCTTCTTTAAGACAGTTAAGAATTTTTCCGCGAACTGGCATAACACCTTGAAACTCTGCATCACGAGAAGTGCGAATGGCACCCGCTGCCGAATCACCCTCAACAATATAGACTTCACGGCGATCTTTATCCTTCGAACGGCAGTCGATAAACTTCTGCACGCGGTTAGCCATGTCGGTTTTTTGCTGCAAGTTAGTTTTAATGCTTTGACGTGTTTTCTCTGCATTTTCACGCGAGCGCTTATTAATAAGCACCTGCTCCATGATTTTGCTGGCAGCCTCTTTGTTCTCAATTAAATAGGTTGAGAAGCGTTCCTTAAAAAACGCCGTCATAGCCTGCTGAATAAAACGATTGTTGATGGCTTTTTTTGTTTGGTTTTCGTAGGACGTTTGCGTGGAAAAGCAATTAGTTACTAACACCAAGCAGTCCTGCACGTCTTGCCATTTAATGGAACTCTCATTTTTGTTGTATTTCCCTTGCGCCTTGATGTAAGCGTCAAGAGTACTCGTCAGTGCGCTACGCGCGGCCTTCTCTGGTGAGCCACCGTTTTCCAGCCACGATGAATTATGGTAGTACTCCTGCATCTGGAAGATACGCGAGAAGCACAAACAAGCCGTGATTTTCACGTTGTAATCAGGCAAATCTTCACGATCGCGGCCACGACGGTCGGCCTGAATGAAGAAGGGCTCAGTTAGATAGTCGGTACCTACTTTTTCCAAGACATAATCTTCGATGCCCTTGGGATAACAAAAATCTTCCTCACTAAAGCCATCCTCGCCTTCAATGCGCAAACGGAACGTAACATTGGCATTCACCACCGCTTGACGACGCATGGTTTCGCGATACCATTCATGCGGAATGTCGATTGAGGTAAACACCTCTAGGTCGGGACGCCATTTAATAGTTGTACCTGTGCGATTAGGCTCATCAGAGGGTTCGATTTGTAAAGCCTTCTTTTTTGCCCCTACAACCTTGCCTTTCTTGAAATGCAACTGGTATTTGTTGCCATCACGCCAAACGGTAACATCCATGTATTCGGAAGCGTACTGCGTAGCACATGAACCAAGACCGTTGGTACCTAAGGAAAAGTCGTAATCTCCACCTTCGTTGTTGCTGTACTTACCTCCGGCATACAACTCACAAAATACAAGCTCCCAATTGAAGCGTTTTTCCGTGGGATTCCAATCGAGCGGACAGCCACGGCCATTGTCTTCCACCTGAATAGAGCCATCAGCAAACGCAGTTAGCGTAATGAGATTGCCATACCCTTGGCGCGCTTCATCAACGGCATTCGACAGAATTTCAAAAGCAGCATGCGCACAACCATCTAAGCCATCAGAGCCAAAGATAACAGCAGGGCGCAAACGAACGCGCTCTTCATCTTTCAATTGACGAATACTGTCATTACCATATTTTGCCGTGCTTTTTACCATTCTTGCTCTTTCAGTTTTCCTATCCTGTAGCCATACCGCTTCAAGCTATATCGATTCCGGCGACCTATTGTGCTGCCTCAAACTATGCCGAATCTAGCTATGCCGCTTCAAAAAGCCGTTTTCGCTTTCACCCGATTACCACTGCTCAGATGAGTCAGCTTTAGCAAGCCGCTCAAAAGAAAGTGACGGCTGAAATGTTCGGTCTAGAAACTTATCACAAAACAGGGACTAACATAACCACTATCACGCCAAATTCCATCGAACAAGCGTTCGGTGGATAGTTGAAATACCATCCAGCTCATCGCGTACCCCTGCAACAAATACATCGCAGGTTGCAAGTTATTCCAACTCGTCCAACAGCTGTTGAGGATTTTCACACGTCATAAACTCGCTCATGCTGCAACCCCCAGCGGCTCCTGCACTCCTCACGTAAGGCATATTTTTTTTACTGATGCCACCAATGGCGTATACCGGCAGGTTCACACTCTGGCAAACCAGCTGTAGAAACTCCAAACCTCGAGGTTCCAATCCCCTTTTGCAATCCGTAGTAAAGATATGACCCGCCGTGATGTAGCTACACCCCTGCTGCTGAGCCTCCAGCGCATCTTCAACCGAATGACACGATGCCCCTATAACATTAAACTGCTTCTTCTCTTGCGCCGACATTTGCCGCAAAACCGGTAGGGACAAATGAATGGCATCCACTCCAAGCCGAAGCGCTACTGAAACGAAGGTATGAAGGATGCACTCCACCCCATTGGCGTGACAGATCTCGAGTACCTGTCGCGCCAAGGCTTCATACTCTTCCTCTGGCAAATCCTTCTCCCTCAGAATAATGCCTGCAGGATGCACCTTGGCGATGCGCTCTAAGCGCACCAAAAAGTTTTCTTCGCAAAGTGCTCGGTTGGTAACGCAAAAAATATCAGACATAAAGATAATCATTCAGCACAGGCTGAAGACCTTCCTTTGACATATCTGCATACATGGCTTGCAGGCTGCGGTTATCGTTAATTTCAAACTGCTCGTCGCCTTCCTGCTCACCAGACTGTTCGCCAGAGTATTTACTTTCATGGTCTCCAATACCTGTAGAAACACCCGCGGATATTTTAGTGGCGGCAATTTTTGCAATGCCATTACGGAAGGAAGCGCTCTCTCGGGAAGAAACCGTAATACCTACAAACGGCATGAAGATACGATACGCACACAACACCTGACAGAGTTGCTTTTCATGTACATCCAAAGGGTTTATTTTGCCGTTGTTGATAATAGGACGCAGACGAGGACAAGAAAGAGACATTTCAGCTTGGGGGTACTTCCGCTGCAGATAATATACGTGAAGGGCACTCGCTAGCGCATCCTTACGAAAGTCACTCAGACCCAGCAGCGCAGAAAAGCCCACACCTCGCATGCCTCCCATCAACGCCCGCTCTTGGGAATCAAACCGATAAGGCCAAATGCGCTTGTGTCCCAATAAGTGGAGCGTTTCATACTTGTCGGTATCGTATGTTTCCTGAAACACCGTGACATAATCCACACCACATTCATGAAGATAGCGATATTCGTCAGTGTTGACAGGGTAAATTTCCACGCCCACCATGCGGAAATACTTTCGGGCCAGTTTGCAGGCTTGCCCGATGTACTCCACGTTACTCATAGCGCGACTCTCACCCGTAAGAATCAGAATTTCTTCCATGCCAGAATCGGCGATAACCTTCATCTCACGCTCGATCTGCTCCATGGTCAGCTTCATACGTTGGATATGGTTATAACAGTTGAAACCACAGTAAACGCAGTAGTTTTCACAGTAATTGGCAATATAGAGCGGCGTGAACAAATACACCGTGTTGCCAAAATGTTTGCTGGTTTCTATACGAGCCCGCTGGGCCATCTGCTCCAAAAACGATTCAGCCGCCGGAGAAAGCAACGCCTTAAAATCCTCAAGCGTCACGGTTTCATGCTGCAAAGCGGTACGTACATCTTTTGCGGTGTACTCCGAAGAATCATAGGAGCTAACCTGACTCATAACTTTCTCTTGAATGTCTGAGTGAATCTGCTCCATCCCAGGCATGTATTTCATATGATTGGTTCGAGAAGAAGGATCAGTTTCTAGCCTATGTTTCTTCTTTAGCGCTGCTGAAGAAAGAAATTCTGAGTCTACAAAAAACTGGTTTTCCATAGTGTCACCTTTAGTCTCGCAAAAATCCAGTAAGAGGATCAGAAGCAGAAGCGCCGCGCGTTAAAACACGACCCAATCCCGCTAAATACGCCTTACGGCCCGCTTCGATTGCCTGCTTAAAAGCAGATGCCATCATAGGGAGATTTCCTGCAGTGGCCAATGCCGTATTAGCCATGATGGCAGCAGCGCCCATTTCCATAGCCTCGCAAGCCTGAGAAGGACGACCGATGCCCGCATCAACAATCACAGGCGCATCAATCTCGTCAATCAAAATCTGAATGAAGTCACGGGTAGCAAGCCCTTTGTTAGACCCAATAGGAGAACCCAGCGGCATAACGGCAGCAGCACCCGCATTGACTAGGTCGCGCGCAACATTCAAGTCAGGGTACATATAGGGCATAACCACAAAACCCTCTTTTGCCAAAACTTCGGTGGCTTTAATGGTTTCCTGGTTATCGGGCAGCAAATACTTGGTGTCACGCATGATCTCGATCTTTACAAAATCGCCGCAGCCTAGCTCCCGTGCTAAACGAGCAATACGAATAGCTTCTTCGGCATTGCGAGCACCAGACGTATTAGGTAACAGTGTTACACCCTCAGGAATGTAGTCCAGAATGTTCTCCTGCTCCTTGGTATTAGCTCTTCGCACTGCCAACGTAATAATTTCTGCACCTGCATCACGAACGGCAGCTTCAATAAGATTAAGCGAATACTTGCCAGACCCCAAAATAAAGCGGGAGCTGAATTCACGCCCACCGATAATTAATTTGTCTTGATGTAACACGATACTCGTTCTCTTTCTGTTGTATTAAACGATTAAGGTTCTATCTCACCCGCAAGAATACGGATGACCATATGGGCTTCATGGGCAGCACAAGCCAAAACGCGGGAAGACACCAATCCGATACCGTCGTTGACGTCGCTCATGCCGTCACCACACAAATAAAAATGCTGGAATACGTGACGAGTTACTATGGTGTTGGCAGAACCAAATCCTGCCATACCCGAAGAAGACAGCAAATACTTTTCTGGAAACCGCTCTAACACCCCATTAACCAGCATTGCTTTAGCCTCACTGCGGTCAAACGCCTCGCAGATAATGTCCTCTTTTTCCAGCAGTTGGGCGAAGTTATCCTCCGTAATTTTCACGGAGTTCGTAGTGATATCACAGTAGGGTGCAATATCTGTCAGAGTTTCCTGTAAGGCGTCAGTTTTCAACAGGCCTAACTGCCGAACAAAATACTGCTGACGATTCAGGTTAGTAATATCCACACGATCAAAATCAATGAGATGCAAGTGCCCCACACCTGCCCGCGCCAGCGCAATAGCGATATTGGAACCGAGTCCCCCCAATCCACACACCGCCACCCGGGCAGCGCTGATTTTTTTCTGCAATTCCGCACCATGACGCTCACTTAGCGCCTGATGCATTTCTTCCTTTGTGGGAATCACGTTAGCCACCTCCCACAAAACTAACGATTTCTAAAACATCGCCGTCCTTCAAAACCGTTTCACCATACACCCGTTTAGGCACAATCTCCCCGTTGCACTCAACTGCAATTCGCGCAAGATCATAAGAAGCCTCCTCTAAGTAGGACAACAACGTTTGTCCCGCTAAAGGAAGTTCTTCACCATTCACTCGAATCAACCGCATCTGCTCCTTCCTGCCCGCAAAAAAAAGGGGGTAAGACCAAAAAAAGACCGCACGAAGAAAACTACACCCGCGGTGGTGTACCCCTTCGTGCGGTCTTTGACTCACACTCTAAAAAGGATTTATACCATACTCATCTGATTGGAGCAAATTAAGTCTTACTCCAAATTGGTACACGTTGAAAAAGGAGCAAATCCAAGGCGCATTGCGCTTTGTATGACAACACCAAGAAACGCTCAATATTTCCTTAGCTCGACGCCTTCCCTAAAAAAGAAGTCAGATAAGCACATCCGAACTGCTAAATAGCCCTAAAACACTTAAAGACAGACTAGAGCGCATCGGTATCAAGCCAAACCGTAAAAGGCCCATCATTCACAAGCTCTATCTGCATGTGCGCACCAAACGAACCCGTTTCTACCGCCCCCATGTCACGCTTCACAAGACCGCAAAAATACTCATATAAACGATTGGCATCATCAGGAGAGCCTGCATCAGTAAACGAAGGACGATTGCCTCGTTTACAATTGGCATAAAGGGTAAACTGACTCACTACCAACACCTCACCACCAACATCGGTGAGGCTCAAATTGGTTTTACCGTTCTCGTCGTCAAAGATGCGCAGACGAGAAATTTTACTCCATAGTTTTTCCGCATGAGCCTCGGTGTCGTCGTGGCCAACACCGAGCAAAATAACATACCCATTTTCAATTTTCCCAATAGTTTCTTTTTCAACTGTTACACGCGCACGTTCAACGCGCTGAATAAGAGCTCGCATCACAAATTCCTTATTATCAAAAGGGTATTACTCTTGAGGCACCTGTTGCTTAGTTGGCTCGTTCTGTTCTTTTTCACGATACCAAGCCGCCAACTTAGCTCTCGGCATAGGCTTAGCATAGAAAAAGCCTTGAATGCGGTCGACACCATAAGACAACGCCGTTTCCGCCTGCTCTTTCGTCTCAATGCCCTCGGCAAGAACATTTTGTCCCAACTCGTGAAAAAGAAGCGCGAGCATTTCGACCATAAGGCAACTTTTTCGCTCACAAGGAAGCCCACTCACCAAGCTGCGATCGAGTTTTACCGCTTCAAATGGCATGTTGGTTACCATGGAGAAGTTCGAATAGCCCGTCCCAAAATCATCAAGCATAAAGCTAAACCCAGAGGAACATGCCTCCTCCATAGCCAAGCATACAGAATCCTCATTTTCCGCAATCGTGCGCTCGGTTATCTCGATTTTAATCCGAGAAGGATCAACCTTGTGTTTTTCAAGAACCCGCAAAATACGTTGAACAAGATCGTCTTGAAGAAGCTGACACGTGGTGAGATTGATTGAGACGGATTTCAGCCCAGGAGCTTCCCCACTTCCAAGAAGACGGCACGCGTCTTCCAAAACTAGCCACGACAATGAATCAATCAAACCATTGCGTTCTGCCACAGGAATAAATTCGCCTGGCGAAATACGATTACCTTCACTGTCTGTCATTCGCAGTAGCGCTTCAGCGGAATCAAACGATTGTGTCTCTCTATAGAACACCGGCTGATACCACACCTCAAAGGTGCCCATACGAAGGGCACGCTTAATAGCATGCTCCAGTTCTTCCTCTCGCTCATAGCGACGAATAATGACCGAATCATAGCGTACAAGTTTCCTATGCTCATCCTTAGCCACCTGCACGGTGTAATCCAAGTGTTCGACAGCTTCTTCAAGCGTCCACTCTTCGCCTCGGTTACAAATCTCAGCCAAACAATATTGCACCCATACCGTACCTTCGCCCAAACACCATTTGCCGTCCATTAACTTTTTGATGCGATTAATGCGCTCCTCTTGCACATCTTCAGAGGCTGCTGGCATAAACAACAAAAATTCAACGCTGTTATAGCGGAAGCACCTTCCCTCAGGCATCAATTTTTGCAACTTATCAGCGATAAGAAATAGCAGTGCATCACCGTTGTTGTGTCCATAAATGTGGTTGATCTGAGCAAAATGCCGAAGAGCAACCACGACAATTTGGTAGTCTCGCTTGCTAGCCGCACACAGCTCAAGCTCACTGGAAAAGCTTCGGCGATTAAAAACTCTTGTCAAAGCATCAGTTTCGATGCGAATGTTCAAGAAATTAATAAAGCACATCAAATTAATTATCATGGCAATAGTGCCATTCAAAAGCAGGTCTTTATAGCAAAGCTGATATAAAACAAGAAGCACAACCACTAAAGGTGCTGCAATTATTATTTGTCGCACCGCCCCACTAACGTTGTGACGGTTCCGGAAGAAACAAAACGCAACCAAGAATGCACCATAAAGAGGAACAAAGTACACCAATGATCCCCATTGCCCTCGTTGGTATATTCCCCCGTCGTCGATAAAAAAGAAAAAGCCCTCTTGCACGTTAATAATGAGCAGAATCGAAAACGCTACCAGCACTACCGCAAGACTGACAAATGCATACAATCTACCCCGTTTATCAAAAACAAACTCGTAAATCCTACAAACAAAGAAAAGAGCGATTGTGCAAGATGTGACAATTGAGACGAAACAATACACAGTATTGAGCGCATAATTTAACGCGACAGGAAGGTGATCGCCCTCCCCAACAACAGCAACAGCTGCAATATCAAGAATAATCATTGTCGCCGTTAGGCAAAGACAAATCCAGAAATGAGTACGGCGTTTAGAAGAAGGTTGTTCCAGATCAAAATAAAAAACGCCAATAATAACCGTAACGATAAGAGCTAGGTATTCAGAAACGAGACACCACTCGGTCATAGCGCTCCAATCCGTTACATATCTTTACCGTTATCTAAAAACCACACGGGTAACTTAGCATACTTGTCTCGATGTAAAGAGAAGAAAGATAGTTTTAATCACCACGAATCGGCGCGTTTCAGCTACAGGCAAAACATCGAGCAAGATACCAAACAGAATAACGGAAGTTAAAACACAAAAATGAGCTAAAAAGTAGAGGCTAAAGCCCACGATAGATAAAAAAGATAGATACCTTTACTTTAGCCCTTTCCTTTTTCACCAAAAGACTGATGCAGCAAGAGCTAATAAACGAATTAGTTCGCTTTAATGAACCTGCATGATAAAGATTTCAAACAAAGCCACAATTATCAAAGTTGCAAAGTTATATGCCTCAAAACGCGCAATAAATGCACCGTTGTTGCCCAAACCTGATTTCTGATACTGACGCAAAGTGATAAGCGTAGCCAACGAAGCGATTGGCGTGCCTACCGCACCTACATTGGTCCCCAAGACAATGCCCGCCCAGTCGTTAGAAAAATGACTGAGAATAATCGCACTGGGAACATTACTGATAATCTGACTACTCACCAATGAGGTGATAAAAGCACCGCAAGAATCAAGCACGCTCTCAAAGAAGCTCGATATTGCGGGAATCTGTGCGATATTTCCGCTGAAAATAAAGAAACAAACGAATGTCATAACAAGTGCGTAGTCCGTTTTGGCAAATACCCGCCTGTCAGTAATGGCAAGTACCACCACAATAACCACCATGCCCATAAGAAAGGGCACCACGTCAATCGTCATTGCAATGCAAAGTACAAATAAAACCACGTAGATCACAACACGAGGCTTAGACAAACGTACACTTTCAGGCTTCTTGTAGTGAAATTCCGCTTTCTTTACGAAAAAGCAACGCACTAAAAGAAGAGATGCTGACAGAATAAGGGGTGGCGCCATAACCGCAATAAAATCACCAAAATCAACCCCGAACAAGGAATACAAATACAAGTTGTGCGGATTACCAAACGGCAGCAACATTCCGCCCGAATTAGCGGCAAGGGTTATAGCGATAAAAGCAAAAGGGATCTCCGATTCACGATTAACCGATTTCAAAAGTATCAACGCAAGCGGTAGCACGGTAACTAAAGTCATATCATTAGAAAGAAACATAGAACAAACAAGCGACACCAGCACCAGAGCAACCACTAAGGTACGCGTGCTTTTCGCGTGTTCCGCCAAGGAATGGGCTACAAATTCAAGAAGCCCCGACGAATCGATAGCGGCAATTACCGCAAGAATGCTGAACAGACACGCAAGAGTGTGCCAGTTAAAGTAATCTAAGTATTCGATAGAAGGCGGCACAAAAAACATCGTGACCAGCGCCGCAAGCGCCGAAATTACCAGCAGTGGATTATGTGCAAGTGCGCGCTGTGCCGCACGCTCAGCCGAACGTGCCCGCATACCCACAAGATGCACGCCATGGTGCTTTTTATCTAGCTCGTCGATATGTTCACTAAACAGCTTCATGAACTTATTCTACGCTTGTAAGGCGCATTTCTGTTTGTTTTGCTCAGTTGTTCTTCTTGCTTCTGTAGGAAACTTTGAACATAACGCCAAGAAATTTGCGCAACAAGCTGTTACACTTGCTTTCGCATATTTCATGTAACACCACTATGGAGTAACGCTTGCATCAGAAAATTGCTCTGCTAGAAATGAATTCTAAAACTCATCACTCAGCAAAAAATCTGCAACATGCATGGTTTTTATACCCTTATAGTTCCCACCAGCAAAATCATCAGCGGTAAGAACATATTTAGGGTAATTATCATGAATTGCTAACAAACGCTCATATTCTCGTTTTTCGGTTTTCTCAGAATTAATCTGTTGAGTAACCTGAATGTAGAGTTTTTCATTTTGTCGAACAGCAACAAAATCAATCTCTCCATCAGCTGTTTTTCCCACATTTACAACATAACCTCGGCGACAAAGCTCTAAATACACAACATTTTCAAGGCTCGATGCCACGCTATCAGCGGAATAACCCAGAACGCTATACCTAAGAGAAGTGTCTGCAAGATAAAACTTTTCCTGCGTTTTTAATATCTGTTTACCCTGCAAATCGTATCGAGAACAGCGATGGAGCAGGTATGCCTTTTCCAGTTTTTCCAAATAGCTATACACTGTTTCGTTATCAATACTACGATGTTCAGATTTCAAATAATCCGAAATAGATTTTGCTGAAAAGGTATTACCAATATTATTGAAGGTGTATTTAACTACTCTCTCCAGCTGATCGATTTTACGAATTTGATTACGTTTTACGATATCCGAAAAAACTGTGGAATTATAAATATCGCGAACAATGGTATAAACCTCATCTTGCGAGTATTCTCGCAAATGAGTTGCGGGAAAGCCTCCCAACCGAAGGTAATTAGCAAGCTCCCTTTTCGGATTATCAATCATTGTATAGTGGCTTTTAAACGTCAGGTATTCGCTGAACGATAGCGTAAAAATATGAAAAGAAATATATCGCCCGGTTAAGTACGTGGATATCTCGGAAGACATCATGCGGGAATTGGAGCCTGTTACATATAAGTCAACATCATAATCAGAAGCGATCGAATTAATTACCTTTTCCCAGCCTTCGATTTCCTGTATTTCATCAAGAAATAGATACGTCTTACCATTTGGAACAATTTGTTCTTTTAGATGGGAATACATCTGTTTCGCTGTCATGTCCTCATATTCCATTGAATCATATCGGCAGCTAACGATGCGCTCCTTCGAAACACCGTATTCAGTGCTCAAGCGTTCCATAATCATTTTGAGAATCGTTGATTTTCCGCAGCGACGCACTCCAGTCAGAATTTTCACAAACGGTGTATCCACGTACGCCATAATTTTGTCCACGTACAAAGGTCTGTTAATCATACTGACCACCTCCACAAGTAACCATGTTACCGCAATAATGTTCGGTATTTTATAGTTTTGCGGTTATAACCTTAAAAACTTTTATAAATATATTGCTTTTGCGGTTTTATTCGTACAATTACACATCGTTCGTAAAGTAACTCACTACAGCCACACCAAGCTGGGCCAAATCTCATTACTAGGAATGTCGGCTAAACCGCGATTTGTCTATTTGGGCGACAAAGTCCGCAAACTCTTGTTGGTCCCTCAAATTCGGAAGCGGAATTAAATAGCTAGCGACACTTTTTGCGGATAAATTAGGCTGTGAACTACCATTTTCAAACAACTTCAATTGCCTATCTATGTCCGGTGACGTTAGCACCTGAAATAGATACAAAGATAAGATCTTCGTTCGATCTGGTCGAATGATCATCATTGACGAAGCTATTGTTCCTTTATCGAAATCGGCAATAGCGCACTTTCCAAGCGAGCCTCTAAGACAGTAAAGAAGATCGCCTCGTTGTATCTTCCCGCCAGAAAGCAGCTCGTAGCGATCTTCGGTGATGTAGTCCATCTCGTCAAACAGGACTCGACCATTCTTCAAATGGCCGGCATTAACAAACGGAACCCCTTCATCCGTTCGATCATTTCCAGAAGGATAGTTTTTACCCCTGTCGCCGTTAAATGTGCCACAAACCTCAGACAACCGCACCCTGTTTTGGCAATTCCCAAACATCTCGACAAACCGGGATTTGACGAGCTGGTCGAGTTGAGACAGCTGT